>JAAIGE0100156721.1_pt1 | contig 57867 bp, 46 predicted proteins | sample 6487951 | NCBI WGS metagenome assembly JAAIGE01 (sample SAMN13974128, study PRJNA590717) | phyllosphere metagenome | biome: tomato field; feature: multiple bacterial spot infested tomato fields; material: tomato leaves; isolation source: leaves from tomato fields | host: Solanum lycopersicum ...
CAGAAGCGCGAGGTATCCGGATAGTTCGGCACGCCTTCGAACATCAGCGAGGTCGCGCCGTTGGCCAGCGGGCCGTACACGATGTAGCTGTGGCCGGTGACCCAGCCGACGTCGGCTGTGCACCAGTAGATGTCGTCCTCGCGCAGGTCGAACACCGCTTCATGGGTGTAGGCCGCATACAGCAGGTAGCCACCGGTGGTGTGCAGAACGCCTTTCGGCTTGCCGGTGGAACCGGAGGTGTAGAGGATGAACAGCGGGTCTTCCGCGTTCATGCGTTCCGGCTCGCAGCTGGCCGGCTGGCTGTCCACCACGTCGTGGAACCAGCGGTCGCGCGGTGCCTGCATGTCCACCGCGCCGCCGGTGTGACGCACCACCAGCACGGTTTCGACGGTATTGGTGCCGGGCAGCTTCAGCGCGGCATCAACATTGGCCTTCAGCGGAATCCTGCGACCACCGCGCAGGCCCTCGTCGGCGGTGATGATCAGCTTGCTCTGGCAGTCGCTGACGCGGTCGGCGATCGAGTTCGGTGCGAAGCCACCGAACACCACTGAGTGGATTGCACCGATGCGCGCGCAGGCCAGCATGGCCACGGCGGCGTCGACGATCATCGGCAGGTAGATGGTGACCCTGTCGCCCTTCTTGACGCCGAGGTTGCGCAGCGCGTTGCCGAGGCGGCAGGTGCGCTCGTACAGCTCGCGATAGGTCACGTGCTGTGCCGGTGCGTCCGGACCGTCCGGCTCGAACAGCAGGGCGGTCTTGTCGCCACGCTTCTCCAGCTGGCGGTCCAGGCAGTTCACGCTGGCATTGAGCTCGCCATCCTCGAACCACTTGATGTGGAAGTCGGACAGGTCGTAGTTGACGTTCTTGATCTTCGTCGGCTTGCGCATCCACTCCAGGCGCTCGGCGGCCTTGCCCCAGAAACCATCCGGGTCGGTCACCGAAGCCTGGTACTGCTGTTCATAGGACGTCTTGTCGATGCGTGCCTTGGCGGCGAACTGCGGATCGACGGGGTAGATATCAGCCATGGCACCCTCACTTGCACGTTGACTTTGTATGTGCGGTCGCAGCATCGCAGCGACCGATCCCCCTCAGTTTGCCCCATCCACCCCCGCCCGCGTCACCACCTTGCTTAGACCATGGTCGAAAGTGAGCGTCCTGCAGGGCCGGGTTCGACCAATGGCGAATAGCCGGTGTGCGTGAACGCCCCGCAGTCTCGGCTCGACCGTGCCCCACGCGCGGCATCACCTTGCCACTTGGGAGAGAGGGCAACATGAGCCACCGTACGTTGAAAGCCGTGCGCAAACCTTTGGCGGCCTGCCTGTTGGTCGCCCTGGTCGCACCGGGCATGGCGTTCGCAGAGACCGCCAAAGAGAAAGCGCTGGAAGCACGCGTTGCCGAACTGGAACGCCAGGTCCAAGCGCTGCTGTCTTCGCAGCAGCAACAGCAGACCCAGATCAGCCAGACCCAGCAGGCCGTAACCGAAGTCCGCACCGTGCAGGCCGAGCAGAAGCCGGTCGCCTCGGTGCCGACCGGCAAGCAGCCGATCCAGGTCACCACCATCACCCCGGGCGCCGCGCCGGGCACCACGGTCAAGATCGGCGGCTTCATCAAGGCCGACTTCCTCGCCACCCAGACCAGCGATGGCCAGCTGGCCGACGACGCCACCGGCCGCTCGCTGTACCTGCCGGGCCAGACGCCGGTGGAAGGCGCCGGCGGCAGCGGCAAGCGTTCGGGCACTGACTTCAACGCCCATGCCAAGTTCTCGCGCTTCAACCTGGGCATCGACAACGTGAGCGAATCGGGCAACAAGGCCGGTGCGTTCTTCGAGATGGACTTCTTCGGCAATTCGCTGGGCAACCAGACCGCGACCAATACCTACGGTGTGACCCTGCGCCACGCCTACATGTACTGGAACAACTGGATGGCGGGCCAGACCTGGTCCAACTTCATGGACGCGGCCGCACTGCCGGAAGCGGTCGACTTCGTCGGTCCCACCGACGGCGTGATCTTCGTGCGTCAGGCGCAGGTGCGCTACACCCAGGGCGGCTTCAGCGTCGCGCTGGAAAACCCGGAAACCACCACCCTCACCGGTACCCGCAACCCGGTTACCGGTGCGTGGACCAATGCCAGCGCCAACTCCGATCGTGGCAGCCTGCCTGATCTGACCATGCGCTATGGCTGGAAGGGCAACTGGGGCACGTTCGGCGTCGGCGGCATCGTCCGTCAGCTGAAGATCGACAACCAGGCCACCGGCGCCAAGGCCGACAAGGTGGCCGGCGGCCTGACCCTGGGCGGCAAGTGGGTGATGGGTGACAGCGATTCGCTGCACTACCAGCTGACCGGCGGCGAAGGCATCGCCCGCTACATCGGCCTGGGCATCACCGCCGATAGTGCCTACGACGTGGCCCGCGACGAGCTCAACCCGACCGGCGTGCTTGCCGGCTACGTGGGCTGGCGGCACGCGTTCTCGCCGAAGCTTCGCACCAACCTGATCTACGCGCGCAGCGACTACGACAACGACAGCATCCTCGGCCCGCTGGTGACCAAGAGCGTGCAGAGCATCCGCGGCAACATCTTCTACTCGCCGCTGCCCAAGGTCGATATCGGTGCAGAGCTGATGTATGGCCGTCGCGAAGTGGAGAACGGCAACAAGGGTGACATCACCCGGTTGCAGTTCACCACGAAGTACAGCTTCTAAGAGCGTGCCGGCCAACGGCCGGCACCTACCGAATTGCGTGTCGACCAACGGTCGGCATCTACAGAGGGAAAGCGTCCCATGTCCAGCACACCCAGCACCGCACACAAAGCGGGCACCCTGACCCAGGGCCACAAGAAGGTCATTTTCGCGTCGAGCCTCGGCACGGTGTTCGAGTGGTATGACTTCTTCCTGTACGGCTCGCTTGCGGCGATCATCGCCAAGCAGTTCTTCAGTGGCGTCAATGAAACCACGGGCATGATCTTTGCCCTGCTGGCCTTCGCGGCCGGCTTCTTCGTGCGCCCGTTCGGCGCGGCCTTCTTCGGCAGCCTTGGCGACCGCATCGGCCGCAAGTACACCTTCCTGGTCACCATCCTGATCATGGGCATCTCGACCTTCCTGGTCGGCGTGCTGCCCAACTACGCTTCGATCGGTTTCGCCGCACCGGTGATCCTGATCATCCTGCGCCTGGCCCAGGGCCTGGCGATGGGCGGCGAGTACGGCGGTGCCGCCACCTACGTGGCCGAACACGCGCCGGACGACAAGCGTGGCCTGTACACCAGCTTCATCCAGTGCACGGCCACCCTCGGCCTGTTCATGTCGCTGCTGATCATCCTGGCCTGCCGCTATTTCCTCGGCAACGAAGCGTTCGAAGCCTGGGGCTGGCGCATTCCGTTCCTGGTCTCGATCGTGCTGCTGGGCGTGTCGGTGTGGATCCGCCTGCAGCTGAGCGAGTCGCCGCTGTTCCAGCAGATGAAGTCGGAGGGCAAGGGTTCCAAGACGCCGTTCCGTGACAGCCTGAAGGGCGGCAACCTGAAGCTGATGCTGCTGGTTCTGCTGGGTGCTGCGGCCGGTCAAGCGGTGGTGTGGTACGGCGGTCAGTTCTACGCGCTGTTCTTCCTCAGCAGCATGCTGAAGGTAGATGCCACCACTTCCTACCTGCTGATCGCCGCCGCGCTGGCGCTGGGCGTGCCGTTCTTCATCTTCTTCGGCTGGCTGTCCGACCGTATCGGCCGCAAGAAGATCATCCTCGCCGGCTGCCTGCTGGCCGCCGTCACCTACATCCCGATCTTCAAGGGCCTGACCCACTTCGCCAACCCGGCCATCGAAGAAGCCCGCACCAATTCGCCGGCGCTGGTGGTTGCCGATCCGAACACCTGTTCGTTCCAGTTCGATCCGGTCGGCCTGCGCAAGTTCACCAGCTCCTGCGACGTGGCCACCGCCGCGCTGACCAAGGCCGGTGTGCCGTACGACGTGCAGCCCGCCGCCGCTGGTTCGCTGGCGATGGTGAACGTGGGCAGCGCCAGCGTGACCTCGTACGAAGCCGCCGGCCTGACCAAGGAAGACGGCAAAGCCAAGGCCGATGCGTTCGGTGCGGAGCTGAAGACTGCCCTGGCCACCGCTGGTTATCCGGCCAAGGCCGACGGCGCACGCATCAACATCGCCGGCACCATCTTCATGCTGTGGCTGCTGGTGCTGTACGTGACCATGGTCTACGGCCCGATCGCCGCCTACCTGGTCGAACTGTTCCCGACCCGCATCCGCTACACCTCGATGTCGTTGCCGTACCACATCGGCAACGGCTGGTTCGGTGGCTTCCTGCCGGCGATCTCGTTCGCGCTGGTGGCCGGCACCGGCAACCTGTACTACGGCCTGTGGTACCCCATCATCATCGCGCTGATGTCGGTGGTGATCGGCGGCCTGTTCCTGCGCGAAACCAAGGACGTGGATATCACCAAATAACCGGTGTGCCGACCAACGGTCGGCACCCACCGGGTTTCAGGGGCCGCGGTGCAGACCGCGGCCTTTTTGTTTCCCTGTTTTTTGGGGTCAGATCCTTTTCGCTTGCGAAAGGGATCTGACCCCATCGAGACGTGTCGCACCCGTATAGTCGGCCCATGACCACCACCGTCCCAGCCGACCTTCCCGCCATCCTGCACACCCTGCGCAGCGCCTGGCAGTCGCAGCGGCCCACGCTCGATCAGCGCGAAGCTGACCTGCGCCGCCTGCGCGATGCGTTGAAGCCGCGTCTGGACGAAATGGCCCAGGCCATCGCCGAGGACTTCGGCCATCGCGCCCACGTCGAATCCAAGCTGGCCGATGGCATGAGCGTGCTGTCGGCCATCGACCACCTGCGCCGTCACCTGCGGCGCTGGTCGAAGCCGCAGCGGGTGGGCGCCGGTTGGCGGCTGTGGCCGGCGCGCGCGCAGCTGCGGCCGACGCCGCTGGGCGTGGTCGGGGTGATCTCGCCCTGGAACTACCCGGTCACGCTGGCATTGGTGCCGCTGGCCACCGCCATCGCCGCCGGCAACCACGTGTTGCTCAAGCCCTCCGAACACACGCCGCGCACCAGTGCATTCCTGGACGATCTGCTGGCCAGCGTGTTCCCGCCCGATCGGGTGGCGGTGGTGCAGGGTGGGGCGGACGTGGCCGCGGCGGTGTCATCGCTGCCGCTGGACCATCTGCTGTTCACTGGCTCGACGGCTGTTGGCCGCAAAGTGATGGCTGCCGCCGCAGAGCATCTGGTGCCGGTCACGCTGGAACTGGGCGGAAAGTCGCCGGCCATCGTCTGCCGCGATTTCCCGCTGGACAAGGCCGCTGCACGGCTGGCTACCGGCAAGTGGTTCAACGCCGGGCAGACCTGCATCGCGCCGGATTACGTGCTGATCGATACCGCGCGCCAGCGCGAGTTCGTGCAGACGCTGCAGCAGCAGGTGCGCGAACGCTACGGCGATTTCAGCGATGCCGACGATTACACGCGCATCATCAACGAAGGACAGTACCAGCGCCTGCAGGGCTATCTGACGCAGGCGCGCGAACGCGGCGTGCCGGTGATTCCTTTGGCTCAGGTGGACGATGCGCGCGCTGATCGTGAGCGCCTCCTGGTGCCGACCGTGGTGCTGGACCCGCCGGACGACCTGGACCTGATGCGCGATGAGATCTTCGGCCCGATCCTCCCGGTGCGGGCGTACCCGGATCTGGATGCTGCGCTGGCCGACGTGCTGTCCCGCGACCGGCCGCTGGCGCTGTATCCCTTCAGCCACGACAGGGCGACGGTGGAGCGCATCCTCGGCCAGGTGGTGGCCGGCGGGGTGACGGTCAATGACACCCTGCTGCACTTCGCGGCCGATGGCCTGCCGTTTGGCGGGGTAGGGGCCAGCGGCATGGGCGCGTACCACGGCCGGGCCGGGTTCGATGCGATGAGCAAGCGGCTGCCGGTGCTGTGGCAGTCGCGCTGGGCGGCCAGTGACCGGCTGCGGCCGCCGTATTCGAAGATTGCGGGGTTGTTGAAACTGCTGCTGCGATGAATCCAGGCAGGGCGTGCATCCAGTGGTAGTGCCGGCCGCTGGCCGGCAGGCGCAGGGTCTTGCCGGAAGGGTTATCGGGTTGCCGGCCAGCGGCCGGCACTACCGGTAGGGGCCAACCCGCGCGGCCCGTTCCGGTAGGTGCCAACCTTGGTTGGCGCGCGTGAACCCCAAGCGCCGACCAAGGTCGGCCTCTACCAAAGCCCACCCGGGTAGAATGCCCGCATGAAGATCGCCTCGTGGAACGTCAATTCGCTCAATGTCCGCCTGCCGCACCTGGAGCAGTGGCTCAAGGACTTCGGCCCGGACATCGTCGGTATCCAGGAAACCAAGCTGGAGGACCACAAGTTCCCCGATTCGGCGCTGATCGCCGCGGGCTACCGCAGCGTGTTCGCCGGGCAGAAGACCTACAACGGCGTCGCGCTGGTGTCGCGTGAGCCGGCGCAGGACGTGCAGATCGGCATTCCCGGCTTCGAGGACGAGCAGAAGCGCGTCATCGCCGGTACCTTCGGCGACTTGCGGGTGATCAACCTGTACGTGGTCAACGGCCAGGACATCGGCACCGACAAGTACGACTACAAGCTGCGCTGGCTGGAAGCGGTGCATGCGTGGATCGCCGAAGAACTGCAGCGGCACCCGAAACTGATCGTGATGGGCGACTTCAACATCGCCCCGGATGCGCGCGATGTGCACGACCCGGAGGTGTGGAACGAAAACCACATCCTCACCTCCACCGCCGAGCGCGGTGCATTGAACAAGCTGCTGCAGCTGGGCCTGCACGATGGCTTCCGCCTGCACAACGAAGAGGCCGGTGTGTTCAGCTGGTGGGATTACCGTGCCGCCGGTTTCCGCCGCGACCTGGGCCTGCGCATCGACCTGACCCTGGTCTCCGACGCGCTGAAGGGCAGTGCGGTGGCTTCGGGCATCGACCGCGAGCCGCGTACCTGGGAACGCCCCAGCGATCATGCGCCAGCGTGGGTGCAGATCGGTTGAACGAACGGGGCCCGACAAATGCCGGGCCCGTTGTGGTGTGTCTGCCGGCCAGCGGCCGGCACTACCGAAGAAACCCATGCCGCACGCCCACGATCACTGCTACCACCTGCCCGGCGAAGCCTGCTCCGCTGACCACGACAGCCCGCCGCGACTGGTGCCGCCGCCGTTGTCGCTGTACGTGCACCTGCCGTGGTGCGTGCGCAAATGCCCGTACTGCGATTTCAATTCGCACCAGGCCAAGGGCGAACTGCCGTTCGACGCCTACATCGACGCACTGCTGCGCGATCTCGACCAGGATCTGCCGCTGGTCTGGGGCCGGGTGGTGCACAGCGTGTTCTTCGGCGGCGGCACGCCCAGCCTGTTCCCGCCGGAAGCGATCGACCGCTTCCTGCAGCAGGCCAGCGCGCGCCTGCGCTTCGCGCCCAATGCCGAAATCACCCTGGAAACCAACCCGGGCACCGCCGAGCATGGCCGCTTCGACCGTTACCGCGCGGCCGGCGTGAACCGCCTCAGCTTCGGCATCCAGAGTTTCGACGATGCGATGCTCAAGCGCCTGGGCCGCATCCATGACAGCGGCGAGGCCGAACGCGCCGTGAAAATGGCGCAGGACGCGGGCTATGACAACTTCAACATCGACCTGATGTACGCGCTGCCGGAACAGACCCTGGCCGGTGCCGAGGCCGACCTGGAACGTGCGTTCGCGCTGCAGCCGGCGCACATCTCGCATTACCAGCTGACGCTGGAACCGAACACGGTGTTCTTCGCACGACCGCCGCAGGGCATTCCCGACGAAGACAACGCCTGGGACATGCAGGAGCACTGCCAGGCGCTGCTGGCGCAGGCCGGCTTCGGCCAGTACGAGGTGAGCGCCTACGCCCGACCCGGCCGGCAGAGTGCGCACAACCTGAACTACTGGCGCTTCGGCGACTATCTCGGCATCGGTGCCGGCGCGCACGGCAAGATCAGCTCCGGTGCAGAGGAACACGTGCTACGGCGCTGGAAACTCAAGCATCCGCAGGCCTACCTGGACAGCGCGGGCACGCCAGCCTCGTTCGGCGGTGACGAGGTGATCGCACCCGAGCGGCTGCCCTTCGAATACATGCTGAACCTGCTGCGCCTGCATGAAGGCTTTGGACTGCGCGATTTCGAGTCGCGCACCGGGCTGCCACGCAGCGTGCTCGATGCACCGCTGGCCGAGGCCGTGCAGCGCGGCTGGCTGGACGTGACCAATGGCCATGTGCAGCCGACCGAACTGGGCCGGCGCTTCACCAACGATGTGGTGAGCCTGTTCCTGGAGGAATGAGCTTCCTGGAGTAATGGGTAGTGCCGGCCGCTGGCCGGCAATCCGGTAAAGACAGAGTTGCCGGCCAGTGGCCGGCACTACCGTTCATCCGCCGGGCGATGCCTGGCGAACGGGATGCACATTCACCCTAAAGTAGCGCCGACAGCGGCCGACACGGTAGATTCACCAGATCGATCCGCGGGAATCCGGGTACCGCCTGCCGATGTCAGCTGTCTTTTCCATCACCCCTGCCGACAAAGCCCGCCTGGCCGCAAGCGACCTGCCACCGCGGGTGCGCGAACTGCTGGGCGCGTTGATCGGCCTGTGCCGGCAAACGCTGGCCGCGCCGCTGATCCTGACCGTCGAAGCACTGGAGCAGACCCTGCTGCACGACGCCGACCGTGCGCGCAATCCGCAGCAGCAATCTGAACTGATGGCCCAGCGCGGCCAGCTGCACACCTTCTCCGGTCACTTCGCCGACCGCATGCTCGATGCCGTTGCCGACGCACTGGCACGCCTGCGCGAGCCGCCCACCGGCGCCACGACCAGCGCGGCTCCGCCACCGCTGCCGGGCATGCTGGGGCTGTCACTGGTAGCCGAGCATGACGTCGACCGCGACCTGCTGCTGACCGAGATGGTGCGGCGGGAAACCCTGCGTTCGACCAACACGCTGAACCTGCTGGGCCAACGCCTGGGCGTGCTGGCCGCAGCGCCGGCTTTCGAAGCCGACACCCTGCCACTGGCGCCGCAGGCGCTGTGCGCGATGGTGCGCAGACTGGCCGAACAGGATGCGCTTGGCGCCGAGGTGCAGCTGGCGCTTTACCGCAGCTTTGAACGGCAGGTGCTGGAGCGGCTGGGCGATGTACTCGACCGCGCCAATGCACTGCTGGCCCAGCACGGTGTGCTGCCGGGGCTGGTCTACACCCCCTATCTGGCGCGTTCCTCGAGCACGCGGCGGATCATCACCCAGTCGGTAGGTGGCGGCCGCACCACGCAGCCTGCCAAACGCGCCGCTGCGCCCCTGACCGGCTGGAACGGTTCGGCCCCTTCGGGCTCCTGGTCGAGCCTGGTACAGGACGCCTTCAACGAGGGCGGCGCTGCCGGCCCCGCCGCCACGCCGGGACTGACCACGTCCACCGGCAGCGCACTGCATGAGCTGTTGCAGCAGGCACGCCATGCCAGCGCCGCACCCGCGGACAGCAATGCCGTACCCAGCGCTGCGGTGGACGCCGTACTCGCGCGCCTGCAGGCCCAGTCCAGTTCCGCCACCGGCGTGGCCGACCTGCAGGCCGCCGTTGTCGCCCAACTGCGCAGCGAACACGGCGCGCAGGCCCAGTTGGGCAGCCATGACCGCGACAACCTCGACCTGCTGCGCATACTGATGCAGCAGGTGCAGCAGCAACAGCGCCCCGACCCGGTACCCGCCGCCCTGCTGGCGCGCCTGCAGGTACCGCTGGCGCGGGCTGCGATGGCCGACCCGGGCTTCTTCGTACGCGACGAACATCCCGCGCGCGAGCTGCTCAACCAGATCGCCGAAGTCGGTGCCAACTGGCTGGGCGACGATGATGTCGACCCGCAGCTGCTGCAGCGCATGGCGCAGAGCGTGCAGGGCCTGCTTGGACAGGATGCACGCGCGCCGGAAGCCTTCGCCGCTGCCAATGAAGATGTGCAGCAGCACCAGCGTGCCGCCGCGCATCGTGCCGAACTGGCCGAGCGCCGCCACGTGGAAGCCGCACGCGGCAAGGAACGGCTGGAACTGGCCCGGCGCCAGTCCAGCGCCCGCATCGATCAGTGCTGCGATGCGCAGGACCCACCGCGCTTCGTGCAGACCCTGTTGCGCCAGGCCTGGGCCGATGCCCTGACCCTGACCCGGCTGCGCCATGGCGACGACTCGCCGCAGTGGCAGGAGCGCCTGCAGCAGACCGAGCGCATCGCCGCGGTGACCGCACAGCCGGTGGGTATCGCTGCCGGCACCGATACGGTACTGGCCGCCGAGGTCGAAGCGGCCTTGCTGCAGGTTGGTTACCACGCCGAGGAAGCTGCTGCCGTCGCCCGTCGCCTGGCCACGCCCGGTGGTGAGGATGACAGCACCTCGCGTACCGAACTGAGCGCTCGCCTGAAGGCGCGCGCGCGCCTGGGTGAACATGCCGGCACGACTGCCGGTACCGCGGCGACCGCACCGCGCAACAGTGCAGAAGAAGCGGCATACCAGCAGCTGTCGACGCTGCCGTTCGGCAGCTGGTTCGATATCGCCAACGACGACGGCACGCTGCGCCGCCAGCGACTGTCCTGGTACAGCCTGCTGACTGGCCACGCGCTGCTGGTCAACGCACGCGGGCAGAAGATCGCCGACACCGACCTGGATACGCTGGCACGGCAGATCAGCGCTGGCCATGCGCAACTGGTCACCGAGGACAAGGGCCGGCTGGTCGACCGCGCCTGGCAGGCCAGCCTTGGTGCATTGCGCGCACTGGCCGCTGATCGCACGCAGGAGACCCACGCATGAAACCCGTCCCACCGCAGGACACGCGCCGCGCACCGCGCCGCCAAGTCTCGGACCTGGTGCCGGTCACCGACCAGATGCGCGAATGCGTGGTCGGCCGGCTCGGTAATGTCTCCGAGACCGGCATGCTGATGCTGGCCAGCGCCCCGCTGCGCGAAGATGCGCTGTACCAGCTGCGCTTCCCGCTGCCGATGGGTGATGGTCGCCAGGAAGCGATCGACGTCGGCGTGCATCTGCTGTGGAGCGAGCCGGCGCACGCGCCCGGGCAGAGCTGGACCGGCTTCCGCTTCCTGACCCTGTCACGCGAACATCGGCAGCTGCTGCGCCAATGGGTAGGCGAGGACAGCGACGAGGGACCGGTTTCGACGGCCTGAGTGCCGGTTCCGGCACAGCGGTTTTTCGCGGTATGCGGCAGAATCTAGGGCCGTTTTCCGTGTCGAGCCACCGCAATGATCCAGCAAGACCCCGGCGCCCTGTATTCCGACCACCTGGCCGTGCTGTGCCGACGCGCCGAACAGGCGCTGGCCCGCGGCAGCCTCGACCATCTGGTGGTGCCCAGCGGCACCCTGCACTACCAGGTGTTCGACGACCGCGACTACCCGTACGCGGTGAACCCGCAGTTCAAGGCCTGGCTGCCGCTGACCCGCGTGCCCAACAGCTGGATCGTGTTCACCCCCGGCAAGCGCCCGGCGGTGATTTTCCACCAGCCGTTCGATTACTGGCACGTGGTACCGGACGCACCCAGCGGCTGGTGGGTGGAGCACTTCGACATCCACATCATCCGCAAGCCCGAAGAGGCGCTGGCGCTGCTGCCGGCCGACCCGTCGCGCTGCGCGATCCTCGGCGAGCCGCAGAGCGCGCTGGGCAGTTACGTGCCGAACAACCCGGCACCGGTGGTGAACTACCTGGAATGGCACCGCGGCAGCAAGACGCCGTATGAAATCGCGTTGATGCGCCAGGCGCAGGTGCTGGGCGTGCGTGGCCACCGCGCCGCCGAAGCCGCGTTCCGCAACGGCGCCGACGAGTTCAGCATCCACATGGCGTACTGCCAGGCCGTGGGCCAGGATGCCACCGAGCTGCCGTACGGCAACATCGTGGCGCTGAACGAACACGCCGCCGTGCTGCATTACACCGAGCTGGGCCGCAAGGCGCCGCAGCCGCTGCGCAGCTTCCTGATCGATGCCGGCGCCAGCGCGCACGGCTATGCCAGCGACATCACCCGTACCTACGCCGCACACGGCCACGACGAGTTCGCGGCGATGATCGCTGCCGTCGATGCCGCGCAGCAGCAGATGTGCGCGGCGGTGCGCCCGGGCTTCGACTACAAGCAGCTGCACGTGGACGCGCATCTTTCGCTGATGGGCGTGCTGAAGGACTTCGGCGTGATCAAGGTCTCGCCGCAGACCGCACTGGAGACCGGCGTCAGCGCCGCGTTCTTCCCGCACGGCATCGGCCACCTGATCGGCCTGCAGGTACACGACGTGGCCGGTTTCGCGGCCAGCGATGAAGGCGGCCGCATCGAGCGCCCGGCCGGCCACCCGTACCTGCGCCTGACCCGCGTGCTGGAACCGGGCATGGTGGTGACCATCGAACCCGGCCTGTACTTCATCGACATGCTGTTGAATGAAGTAAAGGACGCCGGCCATGGCGATGCGATCAACTGGGAGCGGGTGGACTTCTTCCGTCCGTACGGCGGCATCCGCATCGAAGACGAAGTGCTGTGCACCGAGGGCGAAGCGGACAATCTGACGCGGCCGGAGTTTGCGGCGGCCAACGGCTGAGCCCCTCGTGGTTGGTCGCTGAAATCAAAAGCCGCGCTTGGCGGGGCGGGGTGGGATCGCGGGGGACGCCGTGAATCCATCCCTGGAGGCTTGGCCGCGAACCCACCCCGCCCCACCTCTGACAGTTTCCTGCGCGCGTTCACCCACGGAAAAGAAAAAAGAAAAGCAAAAGCTGGTCGCTCGCTGCGCTCGCTCTGTGTCGACCAAGGTCGACACCTACCAATCGTCGTTCGTTCCAACAACCGCCGTTACCAACAGCCGCGTGGACCTGTCGAAGGCGGGGCACTGTGGGCTTGCGGGGTGTGAGCGGCATGGATGCCGCGACCAAGCCTCCAGGGATGGATTCACGGCGTCCCCGCAATCCCACAGTGCCCCGCCATCCCACGGATAGCCCGCTTTGGTCTTGGCTTTGGCATTGGCTTTGGCCTTGGCTGTTGCCTCTGCGGGTGCAGGGCTGCAAGCCCTGCCGAAACCCCTTACCCCGCCATCACCGCTTCGATCTCGTCGGCGCTGCGCGCCAGGCCCTCGGTCAGCACGCGATGGCCGTCATCGGTGATCAGCACATCGTCCTCGGTGCGGATGCCGATACCGCGCCAGCGCGGTTCCACCGTCGTGTCGTCCACGCCGATGTACAACCCCGGCTCGATGGTGAACGCCATGCCCGGCTCCAGCAGGCGCGAATCGCCGGCCAGGCGGTAGTCGCCCACGTCGTGCACGTCCATGCCGATCCAGTGCCCGGTCTTGTGCCGGTAGAAGCGCTGGTACAGGCCCTCGGACAGGTTCTTTTCCAGCGTGCCCTTCAGCAGGCCCAGCCGCAGCAGGCCTTCGGTCAGGGTCTGCACCGCCGCCAGGTGGCCCATCTCATAGGCCACGCCCGGCTTGGCCTGGGCCAGTGCCGCGGCCTGTGCATCACCGACCAGGTCGTGCAGCGCGCGCTGTTCGGCACTGAAGCGGCCATTCACCGGGAACGTGCGGGTGATGTCGCTGGCATAACCACGGTACTCAGCACCGGCATCGATCAGCACCAGTTCGCCATCGCGCGAACGCGCGTTGTTGTCGCGGTAATGCAGGATGCAACCGTTGCGGCCGGCACCGACAATGCTGCAGTACGCCGGCACCGCATCGCTGGCACGGAACACCCGCTCCAGTTCGGCCTGCAGTTCGTACTCGTGGATGCCCGCCTTCGCTGCCTTCATCGCCGCCAGATGTGCGCGCACGCTGATCTGCGCGGCGTGGTGCATCAGCGCCACTTCCGAACCGGACTTGAACAGGCGCTGCTCATGCAGCAGATGGCCCAGCTCCAGGAACTCATGAGGCGGCTGCGCGCCGTGGCGCACCTGCGAACGAACGCGGTTGACCCAGCCGATCAGCTTCAGGTCGAAGTCGGCATCGCGGCCGAAGTGGTAATAGACGCGCGAACGCCCTTCCAGCAGGCCCGGCAGGATCTCGTCCAGATCATCGATCGGATAGGCATCGTCCATGCCGTACTGCGCCACCGCGCCTTCCTGGCCGGCACGGCCACCGTCCCAGGCTTCGCGCTCGGCGTCGCGCTCGCGGCAGAACAGGATCGCCTCGCCATGGCGGCGACCGGGAATCAGCACCAGCACCGCTTCCGGTTCCGGGAAGCCACTCAGGTACTGGAAGTCCGAATCCTGCCGGAACGGGTAATGGGTATCCAGGCTGCGCACCTTCTCGGCCGCGGCGGGCAGCACCAGGATCGCGTCCTCGCCGGCCATGTCCATCAGCTGGCGGCGGCGACGCTTGTACTCGCCGGCCGCGATGCCGGTGCGCTGCTTGATATCCATCAGTTCAGGCGCTGCCGATGGCGCGAGGCCAGCACCACGTCACCGTGCAGCAGCAGCACCGCCACGCGGATGAACTCCTCGATCTCCGAAAGTGCTTCGTCGTCATCGTCACCACCGGCCTCGAAATCCTCGCTGGAGGCGCGGGCCAGGCTGGCCATGTCGTTCAGCGCTTCCTCGCCCTCTTCCGACAGCGCCGGGCGATGGCCGCCACTGCCCAGGCCGAAGCCGCCGAGGAAGCTGCGGGTCCAGGCGAACATGGCATCGGCCTGCGCGGCCACGTCGTCGTTGTCGGTCAGCAGCAGCTCGAAGGCGAAGTCGCGGTCTTCCAGCTGCTTGATGGTGGCCTGCAGCAGCTGAGCCAGCACGCTGTCGGCGGCCACCGGGGCCAGATTGTCGTCGGCCAGCACGCGCGCCGGCCAGTCATTGCCGGGGGCGCCGCCAGCGGCCAGCCAGCCACACAGCGCACCGTGCAGCTCGGCAGCGGTGGCACCCAGGCCCAGCGCCTGGCTGGCGCGGGAAACGTCGTCGACGGAGGGAAGTTCGGTCATCGTGCGGCTCGTTCGGATAAGGAAACCAGGAGCGCGCACGCGCGCGCCCGTGAGACCGCCTAGTGTAGCAACCTGACGGCCTCCTCCCCGTGGCCGCCGGGCCTTGCTGCGACAGCGCTTGACCGCCCTTGCCCCGCTTGCCTATCGTGCCCGCATGGAACCCGCCGATCCCCTTGCCCAGCTGCAGGACTTCGCCGCCCGCGTGGAAGCGTTGCTTGAACGCAACCAGCGGCTGGCCGAGGAGAACCGCAGCCTGCGCCACCAGCAGGAACAACTGGTGGCCGAGCGCTCCACGCTGCTGGCCAAGAACGAACAGGCGCGCTCGCGGGTGGAAGCAATGATCAGCCGGCTCAAATCCCTGGAGCAGCACACATGAGCGCCGAACCGGTCAGTGTCCGCATCCTCGATCGTGAATACACCGTGGGTGTCGGCGGTGATGAACGCGACAGCCTGATGGCGGCCGCGCGCCTGCTCGATGCACGCATGCGCGAGATCCGTGGCAGCAACCGCATGGCTGCGGTGGACCGCGTTGCAGTGCTGGCCGCGCTGAACCTGGCCCACGAGTTGCAGCTGTTGCGCGACGAGAACGCCCGCCAGGCGGTGGCGCTGCAGCAGACGCTGGCCGACCTGAACCGGCGCTTGGACCGTGCGATTGACGGCGGTGCGTGAGAAACGCGCATAACGCGTCTTCTCATATCTGAATTGGCACGGACTGTTGCCGACGAACGGCCTATCCAGATCCTGTGTGCTGGCTATAATGGCCACGCGTTCTCTGCGGTACTCGACGGCATGTGCAAACATTCGCCTTGTCCCTTAAGAACGACACCGGGAGCGCGACAGCGCCGGGAGTGCAGGTCCGCCTTGTAGCGGGAAGCCCGATGGTTCTCCAGCGTTCCCACTTGAGCCCCCGGGTTCAAGGTCGTTTCGCATGCATCGACATTGCGGAGAATGCAATATTCCAGCAAGGGCGGCGTCTTCGGGCGTCGCCCTTGTTCTTTCCGGCACAATGACGGCTGATCCTTGCCGCACGCTGCCATGACCGACCCGCGCCAGGCCCTGCGCCACGACCTGCGGCAACGCCGCCGCGACCTTTCCGCCGGTGAGCGCATCGCCGCCGCCGAATCCCTCGCCGATGCCCTGCTGGCCCTGCCCTTCGCCCCGCGCAAAGGTGCGGTGGCCGGCTACTGGGCGCTGGATGGCGAAATCGCCCTGCACCGGTGGCAGTTGCAGCTACCCGACACACTGACCTACTGCCTGCCGATTCTGGCAGGCGACACGCTGCGCTTCGCGCCGTGGCGGCCCGGACAACCGCTGACCAGCAACCGTTACGGCATCCCCGAGCCGGATGTAGCCGTGGAAGACACCCTGGAACCGGCGCAGATGGCGCTGGTGGTCACCCCGCTGGTGGGATTCGACACACAGTGCCGACGGCTGGGCATGGGGGGCGGCTGGTATGATCGCAGCTTCGCCTTCCGCCACGACCGGCCGGCGCCGCCCTGGCTGGTCGGCGCGGCGTTCGCGGTGCAGCAGGTCGAGTCCTTGCCGGTGGCGTCGTGGGACGTGCCGGTGGATGCGATCTGCACCGAAGACGGCACCCTGTTCCCCTCCGCTGCCCCCGTGAACGCATGACCGCCCGCAAGCGCTACTGGCTGATGAAGTCCGAACCGGACGCCTTCTCCATCGATGACCTGGCCAAGGTCAAGGTCGAACCCTGGAACGGGGTGCGCAACTACCAGGCGCGCAACTTCATGCGCGATGGCATGCAGGTGGGCGACGGCATCCTTTTCTACCACTCCAATACCAAGGTGCCGGGCATCGTCGGCCTGGCCACGGTGGCCAGCACGGCCTACCCGGACGACACCCAGTTCGACCCGAAATCCGACTACCACGACCCCAAGAGCACGCGCGAGAACCCGCGCTGGATGCTGGTGGACGTGGCCTTCGACCGCAAGCTCAAGCAGGTGATCGCGCTGGACGAGATCAAGCTGCACGCCGAAGCGCTGGGCGAAGGCTTCCCGCTGGTTGCCAAGGGCAACCGCCTGTCGGTGTTCCCGGTGACGGCTGCGCAGTGGAAGCTGCTGCTGTCGCTGGAAAAGAAATCCTGATTCCCTGCCTGAGAGTTCTCCCATGTCCGAAGCCAAGCGCCTGGCCGCCGAGAAAGCCATCGAGTACGTTGAAGACGGCATGATCGTCGGTGTCGGCACCGGTTCCACCGTGGCCTATTTCATCGATGCCCTGGCCCGCATCCAGCACCGCATCAAGGGCGCCGTGTCCAGCTCCGAACAGAGCACCGCGCGCCTGAAGCAGCACGGCATCGAGGTGATCGAGCTGAACCACAGCGGCAACCTGTCGCTGTACGTGGACGGCGCCGATGAGTGCGATGCCAACAAGTGCCTGATCAAGGGCGGCGGTGCCGCGCTGACCCGCGAGAAGATCATCGCCGAGGCCAGCGAGCGCTTCATCTGCATCGTCGACCCGAGCAAGCAGGTGCCGGTGCTGGGCAGATTCCCGCTGCCGGTGGAGGTGATTCCGATGGCGCGCAGCCTGATCGCCCGCCAGATCCGCGACATGACCGGCGGCCAGCCGACCTGGCGCGAAGGCGTGGTGACCGACAACGGCAACCAGATCCTGGACATCCACAACCTGCAGATCACCGATCCGGAAAAGCTGGAGCGCGAGCTCAACCAGCTGCCGGGCGTGGTCTGCGTCGGCCTGTTCGCACGCCGTCGCGCCGATGTGGTGATCGTCGGCGGCGAGCCGCCGGTCGTGCTCTGACCTTTGCAAGGATCCTGACGATGTCGCTGTTGCGTTCGCTGCTGATGCTTCCGCTGCTGGCCCTGGCCGGCTGCGCCACCGATGCGGCCCGCCACTGGGTCGAGCTGGATGGTGCGCGCTACCAGGTAGAGCTGGCCACCAACGATGAAACCCGCGCGCGCGGACTGATGTTCCGCGACCAGATGGCCGCTGACCACGGCATGTTGTTCATCCACGACCGCGAGGAAATGCAGGCGTACTGGATGAAGAACACCAAGCTTGCGCTGGACATCCTGTACTTCGACAGCGAGCGCAAGCTGGTCAGCCAGCAGCGCGATGTGCCGCCGTGCTCGGCCGGGGACATGTGCCCGCCCTACCCCAGCGGAGGCCCGGCGCGCTATGTGCTGGAGCTCAATGCCGGCCAGGCGGAGAAACTCAAGCTGAAGGACGGCACTGAGCTGACCTTCGGCCCGGGCATCGAGTAACAGGGTTCTGCCGGGCTGCGCCCGGCACCCGCCGAATCAACATCAAAGGCAAAAGCTGGCTACCGAGAGATGGCGGGGCGGTGTGGGCCTGCAGGACACGCCGTAAACCCATCCCTGGGGGCTCGTAGGCGCCATCCATAGCGCCTGCGGTCCTGCAAGCCCACACCGCCCCACCTCTGACAGTTGGCCGACGGCTGTTGGTAGGTGTCGACCTTGGTCGACACGACAGTTCCAAGACGATGTTCTTTTCACGCGGCACCGCTTGAAACCGCCTGCGAATGACGCCAGTCTGTGGTCATGCAGGACCGGATCTCACTCCCCGACTGGGATGCACTGGCCGACCTCGAAGACGAGGCGCTGCCACTGTTGCCGACCGCGCTGCTGATCGCGCGCGACGAATACCCCGATCTGCAGCCGTCCACGTACGACGCGCTGATCCAGAGCCACGTCGATCACCTCCGCTCGGAAGTGGACAGCATCGACAACAGCCCGTTGAAAATGGCGGCGATCAACCGCCACCTGTTCGACGAGTTGGGCTACAGCGGCGACCACGACGAGTACTACGACCCGCGCAACAGCTACCTCAACCAGGTATTCGAGCGCCGCCTGGGCAACCCGATCTCGCTGGCGCTGGTGCAGATGGAAGTCGCGCGCCGGCTGGGAATCCCGCTCGACGGCGTGTCCTTCCCCGGGCACTTCCTGGTGCGCCTGCCGGTGGACGACGGCGTGCTGGTGATGGACCCGTTCAATGGCGGCCGCCCGCTGGACGTGGACGAACTGCGCGAGCGGGCCAAGTCACACCTGGGTGGGCAGATGCCCGACGACCAGGTGCTGGCGCAGATCCTCGACCCGGCCCCTGCGCGCGCGATCCTGATGCGGATGCTGCGCAACCTGCACGGCGTGTATGCCGAAGCGGGCGAATGGGACCGCGCTGCGCGCAGTGCCGACCGCCTGCTGAAACTGGCCCCGGAGCAGGACGACGCCCTGCGCGACCGTGGCCTGGCCTACCTGCAGCTGGAGTATCTGGCCGGTGCCCGGCACGATCTGGGGCAGTACCTGAAGCGTAATCCCGAGGCCAGCGATGCGCAGTGGCTGCGCGAAAAGCTGATCGACCTGAGTGGGCCGGTGCCGCGGCTGCATTGAGGGTGGCCGATGTGCGGACCAACGGTCCGCACCCACCGGTAGCGCCGGGCCATGCCCGGCGGCCATTGCAATCAATCGACCTCGACCATCTCGAAATCGGCCTTGGTCACCCCGCAGTCCGGGCAGGTCCAGGTCTCGGGAATGTCTTCCCAGCGCGTCCCCGGCGCGATGCCTTCTTCCGGCAAGCCTTCCGCTTCGCTGTAAAGAAAGCCGCAGACCACGCACATCCAGGTACGCAAGGTGGTGGGGGTGGCGTCGCTCATCGGATAATCGGGGCTGGATTCACGGGCCGCCATTGTCCCATCGCGGCCCACTCACCGGTAGCCATCGATGACTTCTGCTTCCCCGGCGCCCCGCGGCGTCTACCTGATCACCCCGGACGAGCCCGATACCGCGCGCCTGCTGGCCCGCACCGCGCCGCTGCTGGCCGCCGGCGCCACCTGGCTGCAGTACCGCAACAAGACCGCCAGCGACGCGCTGCGACTGGAGCAGGCCAACGCGCTGCAGGCGCTGTGCGCGGAGCATGGCGTGCCGCTGATCGTCAACGACGACCCGGCACTGGCCAAAGCGGTCGGTGCGGCCGGCGTGCACCTGGGCGGCACCGACGGCGATATCCCCAGCGCGCGCGCCCTGCTCGGCGCCGACGCCATCATCGGCGCCTCCTGCTATGACCAGCTGGCCAATGCCGAGAAGGCCGTGGCCGCCGGTGCCAGTTACGTGGCCTTCGGCGCGTTCTTCCCGACCACCACCAAGGTCACCAGCAGCCGCGCCCACACCGACCTGCTGCGGCAAAGCGCCGCACTGGGCGTGCCACGGGTGGCGATCGGCGGGCTGACGCCGGACAATGTCGGTCCCATCATCGACGCCGGCGCCGATCTGGTCGCCGTGGTCAGCAGCGTGTTCGCCGCCGAAGACCCGGTGGCGACCCAGCGCGCCTACCTCGCCCAGTTCGCGTAATGCCCAGGAAATCCGCATGAACCACGACCAGTCCCACGCCTTGTTCTCCCGCGCCCAGCAGCTGCTGCCGGGCGGCGTCAATTCGCCGGTGCGCGCGTTCAAGTCGGTCGGCGGCGAGCCGTTCTTCGTCGAGCGCGCCGACGGTGCCTACCTGTACGACGTCGACGGCAACCGCTACATCGACTACGTCGGCTCCTGGGGCCCGATGATCGTCGGCCACAACCACACGGCGGTGCGCCAGGCGGTGAAGAAGGCGATCGACAATGGCCTGTCCTTCGGTGCGCCGTGCGCGGCCGAAGTGACCATGGCCGAGACCATCACCCGACTGGTGCCATCGTGCGAGATGGTGCGCATGGTCAACTCCGGCACCGAAGCCACGCTGTCGGCCATCCGCCTGGCGCGTGGCGCCACCGGCCGCAACCGCATCGTGAAGTTCGAAGGTTGCTACCACGGCCATGGCGACTCGTTCCTGGTCAAGGCCGGCAGCGGCATGCTGACTCTCGGTGTGCCAACCTCGCCCGGCGTGCCAGCCGGCCTGAGCGAACTGACCCTGACCCTGCCCTACAACGACTTCGAAGCGGCCACTGCCCTGTTCGAGCAGCAGGGTGACGACATCGCCGGCCTGATCATCGAACCGGTGGTCGGCAACGCCAACTGTATTCCGCCACGCGAAGGCTACCTGCAGCACCTGCGCGAACTGTGCACGAAGCATGGCGCGCTGCTGATCTTCGACGAAGTGATGACCGGTTTCCGCGTCGCCCTCGGCGGTGCGCAGGCGCATTACGGCATCACCCCGGATCTGACCACCTTCGGCAAGATCATCGGCGGCGGCATGCCGGTGGGCGCCTACGGCGGCCGTCGCGAACTGATGCAGCAGATCGCCCCGGCCGGCCCGATCTACCAGGCCGGTACGCTGAGCGGCAACCCGGTGGCGATGGCCGCCGGCCTGGCGATGCTGGAACTGATACAGCAGCCGGGCTTCCACGCCGACCTGGCCGAGCGCACCGCGCGCCTGTGTGCCGGCCTGGAAGCGGCCGCCGCCGAAGCCGGCGTGGCCGTGACCACCACCTGCGTGGGCGCGATGTTCGGGCTGTTCTTCACCAGTGAGAAGGTGGAGACCTATGCGCAGGCCACCGCCTGTGACATCCCGGCGTTCAACCGCTTCTTCCACGCGATGCTGGACCAGGGCGTGTTCCTCGCACCGTCGGCGTACGAAGCCGGCTTCCTGTCCAGCGCGCACGATGATGCGGTGATCGAAGCGACGCTGGCCGCTGCGCGCGTGGCGTTCAAGGCCGCCAAGGGCTGAGCCTCGCTCTGGCAGGTGCCAACCTTGGTTGGCACTGCCGCATCTAGTAGGTGCCAACCTTGGTTGGCACGGAGCAGTCGAGCATGGCTCGACTCTACATAAGGCATCAACCGAAGACGAACTTGCCCTTCATCATCGCGAAGTGGCCGGGGAACGAGCAGAAGAAGGTGTAGTCGCCCCCCTTCTGCAGCCCCTGGGTAGAGAAGCGCACGCGCGTGGTCTCGCCGCCGCCGATCACCTTGGTGTGCGCCAGCACGCGCTTGTCGGCCTTCGGCAGGTAGCTGTCGGCCAGGGTCATGCGCATGCCGGCCATCGCCACCGGCTGGTAGTCGGCGCTGCGGGTCAGCACCCAGTTGTGGCCCATCGCGGTAGCGGCCAGCTTGCCGGTGTGACGCAGGGTCAGGTCGACGGCGGTGCAGTCGGCCGCCACCTTGATCTCGCGGCTGCTGAAGCTCATCTGGTCAGTGCTGTCGATGCTGACCGCACATACCCGCGCCATCGCCGACGGCGCCAGCATCAGCGCGCCCAGTCCCACTGCCACCATCCAAGCCTTCATCGTTGCATCTCCTGCGGATTCAAGCGCCATTCTAGGCAGGCGCCTGCGGCCCCGTCTGCGACCGTCTGTCGCATGACTGGTCCAGGGTTTCCCGCGTGTTCACTGCAATGGCATGCTCGGCCAATGCGGATCGACCTGTTGCTGCTGGATGTGGATGGCGTGCTGGTGCAGTACCAGCGCGCGCAGCGCGTGCTGCACCTGGCCGAGGCGCTGGATGTCGCGCCGGAAACCGTGCAGGCCGCGCTGTACGACAGCGGGCTGGATGCGCAGCACGACTGCGGCGTACTGGATGGCCACACCTATCTGGCGCAGCTGAGCAGACAGCTGGGCCGCACCGTCGATATGCACACCTGGATCGCTGCGCGACAGGCCGCCAGCCATCCACAGCCGGCCGTACTGCAGCGGCTGCAGGCCCTGCAGCTGCCGCTCGCCGTACTGACCAACAATGGCGCGCTGATGGTACAGGCGTTGCCCAGCCTGCTGCCGGAACTGTTCCCGGCCCTGCAGGGCCGCGTGTTCTGCAGCGCGGATTTCGGTCTGCGCAAACCGGCGCCCGCGGTGTTCCTGCGCACGCTGGAAGCACTGGACGTGGCGCCTGCGCGCACGCTGTTCGTCGATGATCTGTTCGCCAACGTGCGCGGCGCACGCGCCGCCGGCCTGCACGCGGAAACCGTGCGCGATGGCCGTGGGTTGGGCAAGGTGTTGAAGCGTTACCAGATTGCGTGAACCACTGTAGAGCCGAGCATGGGCTCGGCTCTATAGTTATCGCCGCTGGCTTCAGCGCGCGGCGATGAACGCAGCAATCGCTGCGCGCAGGCGCTTGAGGCCTTCGGCCACTTCTTCGTCGGTGATGTTCAGCGACGGTACGAAGCGCAGCACGTCCGGGCCTGCCTGCAGGGTCAGCAGGCCCTGCTCGGCAGCGTGATCGAGGATCGCACCAGCCTGGCCGGCAAAGTCCTTGCTCAGCACCGCGCCCAGCATCAGGCCCCGGCCACGCACGTCGCTGAACACGCCGAACTCGTCGTTGATGCGGGCGAAGCCATCGCGCAGCGCCTTCGACTGGCGGCTGACGTTGGCGGCGATCTCCGCCGAGGCCAGCTTGCGCAGCGCCACACGCGCGACGGCGGCAGCCAGCGGATTGCCACCGAAGGTGGTGCCGTGCGCGCCAAACTGCATGGTTTCAGCGACCTTGGGGCCGGCCAGCATCGCGCCGATCGGGAAGCCACCGCCCAGCGCCTTGGCCAGGGTGACCATGTCCGGCACCACGTCGTCCTGCCAGTGCGCGAACAGCGTGCCGGTGCGGCCCATGCCGGCCTGGATCTCGTCCAGCACCAGCAGTGCGTTGTGCTGGTCGCACAGTTCGCGCACGCGCTTGAGGAAACCGGACTTGGCCGGCATCACGCCGCCCTCGCCCTGGATCGGTTCCAGCATTACCGCCGCCACGTCGCCGGCGGCCATCGCGGTTTCCAGCTGCACCTCATCGTTGAAATCGATGTAGCGGAAGCCACCGGGCAGCGGCTCGTAACCTTCCTGGTACTTCGGCTGCGCAGTCGCGGTGACCGCGCCCATGGTGCGGCCGTGGAAGCTGCCACGGAAGGTGATGATCACCCGCTTGTCGGCCGGGCGGCCCTGGCTGGAGGCCCATTTGCGGACCATCTTGATCGCCACTTCGTTGGCTTCGGCGCCGGAGTTGCACAGGAACACGCGCTCGGCGAAGCGGCTGGCCTTCACCAGTTCCTCGGCCAGGTGCAGCGGCGGTGCGCTGTAGAACACGTTGCTGGTGTGCCACAGCTTGCCGGCCTGCTCGACCAGTGCGGCGACCAGGTCCGGATCGTTGTGGCCCAGGCCGCACACGGCGATGCCGGCGGCCAGGTCGATGAACTCACGGCCCTGGCTGTCCCACACGCGGGCGCCCTGGCCTCGCTCCAGTACCACCTGGCGGGGCTTGTAGACCGGCAGGTAGTAGTGCGAAAGGGAGATCAGCGGATCGGTAGCGGCGGTCATGGCAGTCGGCAGGGTTCAGGAATCCCCATTCTCGCGCCGGAACCCCTGCGGCACAATGCGCGCATGCGACCGTTTACCGCCCCCCAGCTGAACCCCGCCACCGAGACCGGCTGGCGCCGTCGGTGGTTCGACATCATCTACCGCCACGACAGCCGGCCCTCGCGCAATTTCGACCTGCTGCTGGTCTACGCGATCATCGCCAGCGTGCTGGTGGTGATGTTCGACAGCGTGCAGCGCTTCCACATCGCCCATGCCGACTGGCTGTACGTGCTGGAATGGGGCTTTACCCTGCTGTTCACCGCCGAATACGTGCTGCGGCTGGTGGTGGTCAAGCGCCCGCTGCGCTACGCGGTGAGCGTCTGGGGCATCATCGACCTGGCCTCGATCCTGCCGACCTACCTGTCGCTGTTCATTCCCGGTGCGCAGAGCCTGCTGGTGGTGCGCGCACTGCGCATCCTGCGCGTGTTCCGCATCCTCAAGCTGACCCGCTACATCGAAGAAAGCGGCGTGCTGATGCAGTCGCTGTGGCGCAGCCGGCGCAAGATCCTGCTGTTCCTGTTCACGGTGGTCACCATCACCATCATCGCTGGCACGCTGATGTACGTGATCGAGGGACCGAACCATGGCTTCACCAGCATTCCCAGCAGCATGTACTGGGCGGTGGTGACGATGGCCACGGTCGGCTTCGGCGACATCGTTCCGCAGACCGTGCTCGGCCGCTTCGTCACGTCAGTGCTGATCCTGATCGGTTACAGCATCATCGCCGTACCCACCGGCATCTACACCGCCGAACTGGCCAGCACCATGCGCGATGCCGAACTGGCCGCGCGCCGCGATGCACGTGGCTGCCCGCACTGCGGGCTGGAAGGCCACGAACCGGATGCGCGGCACTGCCGCAAGTGCGGCGGCAAGCTGCCGGATGCGTTCAACCATTGAGATACATGCCGGCCAGCGGCCGGCACTACCCCTCGGCGGTTACGCATGAATGCGTGCATCGTTGCTCACCGCATGCGATTGCTGGTGGTCACCAGATCGTTGTATGCGGCGAGGATCGTTGACTGCGCCCCTTCCGGGTCGGTGGTGAGCCAACTACCCGACGCCTTCCGCTCTGCCGCCAGCGCTTCGGCGGTGATCGGCTTGTGCTGCTCCAGGCGCTCGACGCCGCGTCCTGCGGTACGCACCAGTTTGTCCGCCGAACGCTGCACATGGCCCCACATCGGGTCGTCCTTGCCGACACCGCCGTTCTGGATTTCCGTCACCAGAGCCTGATAGTCAGCCAGCTGCGCGCGCAACGCCGCAACGTCCGGTGCGTCGTGCTGGAACGCGGTGGTCAGTTGCTTGCCATCGCCCAGCAGGCGAAGGTGGTAGTAGGCCAGCGAACGTCCTTCGCTTTCCTCGATCTGCTTCAGCTGCGCGGCACGGCGATCGTTCTCGTTCTTTTCCAGCGCCGCATCCATCGCTTCGCTGGCCTTGAAGAAATCAGCATAGGCCTGCATCAACGGGGTATGCTGGCTGCGCATCCCTTCACCGCCATCACGACGATAGTCCTCGCGGGTGAAGTAGCCATCGGCGCGCTCGACCAGGTTGTTCAATGCCTGGAATGCCTGCTGATAGTCACGCGCGGGGCCATCCATCGGCAGTGCCGGGGTCTTCGCCAGCGCGTCGGTCAGTGGCTGGCCGCAGTACTCGACCCGGTGCGACAGCACCTTGCCGGGCGAACGCGGTTGCGCTTCCTTGCCGGTCGGGCCGGCTTCAGGGTCCTTCATCCAGCTGGTGTAGGTCTGGAAACCCTCGTGAATGGGTTGTTCAACGCCGTTGTAGCATTCGATGTAGGTGTTCACCTTCTCCAGGCCGGGGTCGGCCACAGGCAACCCTGCCGATTTGTTGCAGCCGCTCAGGCCAGCCACAGCGCCGATCAGCAGCAGCGGCGCGATACGCAGATAGGAAGTCGTCATGGTCTCTAGCATGGGTGCTGGCGCGCCGGTCACTGGCGGTTGCTCTGGAAAACGAGCGTGTTGTATTCCTGCATCAGCTTGTTGGCAGAGCCACGCGGCGCCATCGACGGCGAATCAAGCATGCGTCGTTCGAAATCGGTGTAAGGCTTCTTCTCGCTGACGCGCTGCAGCCGCTCCTTGCCTTCGCGCCGGAAATTCTCGGCCCCACGTTCGAAGCCTTCCCAGTTCGACTTGCCCGGTTCCTGGTCGGCAACCCTGGCGTGCGCCTCATCGGAAATGCGGTTGAAGGCATCCAGACGTTCACGGGCCTTGGCCTGATCGAAATCATCCTCGCTCATCAGATCCATGATGGCCTTGGCTTCCAGCATCATCGCCAGACGGTAGTACTCGCGGGTGCGCCCCTCGGCCTGCTCCAGCGCCTTGAGCTGCTCGCGCTGGGCAGCGTCGTTCTGACGCTCCAGCTCGGCATTGAACGTTTCGCTGGCAGCCACGAAATCCTTGAAGGCGACCATCAAGGGCGCGTGCAGCTGCTTGCCCTTGGCGAACTGGTCGTCCTCGTAGTCCTGGCGATCGTAGTAATCATGCGCGTCCTTGCTGAGCGGCACCAGCGCCTTCAGCGCCTGCTGGTAATGGCCTGCAGCCGCATCGAGATCGGCCAGCGCCGGCTTGGCAGCGATCGCCTCGGTCACCGGGGCGTCGCACTGCTTCATGTCGTAATCGCTGATCTCGAACGGTCCGTACACGTGCGTCTCGCGCCCGGTCGGGCCAGCGTCGACATCCTTGATCCAGCGCGTGTAGGACTGGATGCTGCCGTGGGTTTTCGAATCCAGCGCGTTGAAGCAGCCGATGTAGGCGTTGAGCTTGGCGGTCAACTGCTGCTGTGTGTCGGACGGGGCCGCGCTGGCGTCCGCCGTGCCGGAGGCAGCGGCGCCGCCCGCAGCTGCGGGGGCCTTGCCACCACAGGCGGTCAGGATCAACGACAGCGAAGCGGCCAGCGCCGCAACGGAAAGAGTGCGTGACATGTGTTCACATCCCTGTTGAAAACGATTACAGCCGCGCATTCTAGCGCAGCAGGCCGAGGGTCGCAGCCCTCGGCCTCTTCCCGCGACGCGCGGTCAATCCAGGAACAGATCCGGCAACAACGGACGCGACGGATCCATCGCGTATCCCGAAAGATCGGTGACACCGGCCTGCGCCAGCACTTCATCATCGATCAGGAACTGGCCGTGGAAACCGGCCGCCTCACGCACCAGCACCGCATGCGCGGCGTCGGCCATGATCTGCGGCGTGCGGCAGCCGGCCGCATCCACGCCCGGAATCATGTTGATCGCATCGGTGGCGATGACCGTGCGCGGCCACAGCGCATTCACCGCCACGCCCTGCGGACCGAATTCCGCGGCCAGACCCAGGGTGACGAAGCTCATGCCCATCTTCGCCAACGTGTAGCCGGTATGTGGTGCCCACCACTTTGGGTCCAGGCTCGGCGGCGGTGCGAGGGTGAGGATGTGCGGGTTCGGCGCCTCCAGCAGGTAAGGCAGGCAGGCCTGCGCGCACAGGAAGCTGCCGCGCGAGTTGACCTGCTGCATCAGGTCGAAACGCTTCATTGGCGTATCCAGCGTGCCACGCAGCCAGATTGCACTGGCGTTGTTGATCAGGATGTCGATGCCACCGAAGGTATCGACCGTGGCCGCCACCGCCGCCTGCACCTGCTCTTCCTCGCGGATGTCGCACTTCAGGGCCAGACCCTGGCCACCAGCCGCCGTTACCGCTTCGGCCGCGCTATGGATGGTGCCCGGCAGCTTCGGGTTCGGTACCGACGACTTGGCCGCAATGGCCACATTGGCGCCGTCGCGCGCAGCGCGCAGTGCGATGGCCAAGCCGATGCCGCGCGAGGCACCGGTGATGAAAAGCGTTTTGCCCTGCAGACTGCCCACGTTCCACACTCCAGCGTATGCAATGAGTCGCTAGTATGCCGCGCCGACGCGGAGTTCACCCGGCCTTGACGATACTCGGGCCTCCAGACAACGCACGAGGTCCACGCCATGCGCCGTTCCCGCCTGTTGCTGCCTGCCCTGGGGCTTGCCCTGCTGACTGCCTGCCAGGGCCGTTCGCCGGAACCCGGCAAGGAGCCGCCCGCCGGTGACGCGCCCAGTGCGGAGAAGGCCGCCGCCGACGGCAAGATGCGCTGGAGCGAGGCGGTGGTCTGGGATGGCGATCTCAACGCCTGCCGCCAGGGCGAAAATGCGGCCACCCGGGATTGCCTGCGCGATGCGATGCGCGCCGGTGGCGCCAGCGCCGATGCCATTACCGCCGCCGAGCAGTTGTCCAGCGGCGGTGAGCTGGCCTATGTGACCGCCTGGCACGAGAACGAAGGACTGGGCATTGCCACGGTCGAGTATCCGTTCCGCGCCAACACCAATGAGGGCACGCGACTGGTCGATGCCGGTGGCAAGCGCATCGACGTGGATGCCGTGCAATTGGACGACACGCTGCGCGCCGATCCTGCCGTACAGGAACTGCTGAAGACCAACCCGCAGGCCACGCCGTTCGCGCCAGCACAGTCGGCCGGTGCTTCGCCGCTGGAGAACGGCGGCATCCGCCTGCTGTACCGCACGCCGCTGCGCGACTGCCACGCCTGCCCGGATGTGGGGCAGTTGCAGATCGCCTACGACTTCGACGCCAAGCGTAACTTCATCGGCCAGCAGGTGGTGCCGGCAACGCCGTAAGCAGGTAGCACCGGGCCATGCCCGGCGGACACAACGCTCAATGCCGCCGGGCATGGCCCTGCGCTACCGATAGGCGCGTACCTGCTTCTGCAGCAGGTGCGGCACGATCAATCGATGTACCGGCGCCACCGGCAGCATGTAGACCCGGCCGAACGCGTTATGGGTATGCACCACGGTGGCCACTTCCAGCACGTCACCCTGCCACTGCAGGGCCAGCTGCACGCGCAGATGGCGGTCGTCGTCTTCCAGCACGATGGCATCGTCATCCAGCGACTGCAGGGTGAAGATGCCCAGCCGCTGGCCAGGTTGAGGATTCTCAACAGCCTGCACCGCACGCAACGAGCCCAGGTGTTTCATGCCAAGCAGGCGCATGCCGTGGTTGCGCAGGCCCATCAGCCCGTCAAACCAGCCGGGAATGGTCGCGGCCATGTCACGGTAGGCCTGCAGTGCCGAGCGCCCATCGCGACGGGTTGTCGCCAGGCAGGCGTGCACGAAGTCGGCGCCGGGCAAATGCGCACGCAGCACGCTGCCCGCACTCGGCGGGGCGGTCACCACCCGCGTAGCGCTCACGGCTTCGGTCCCTGCCCCTCGTTGTCCTCCCAGTGCAGGATGCGCCGGGTGACGAAGCGGTAGACCGGCTTGCCGGTGGCGAACCACAGCTCGCGTACCCACGAGGTGCGCTTGAGCAACCGTTTCTCTACTGGCGTAAGCGATTCGCGACAGTACATGCGCTTGTGCTTGAGCAGGTGGCGCAGGTCCTCACGAGCCAGCAGCCGCATCCAGCGCGAGCGCGGATTGCCGATCACCGCCAGCTGGAAGTCGATCAGCGCCGGGCGACCATCCTCGGTGACCAGCCAGTTGGCCTCCTTGGCCAGATCGTTGTGGACCACGCCGTTGCGATGCAGCTGCTGCAGCAGGCGACGCGCGGCGCGGAACCAGGCCAGGTCGCCACGCGGCGGGCGCTGGTACATTGCGTCGCCAGCCATGAAGCTGCGATCGAGGTGATGGCCATCCCACGCAAGCAATTGCGGCACATCGGCCATGCCGTGGATGTGGCGCAGCGCGCGCGCCTCGCGACGGGCCAGCCACCAGGCCGGCAGCCGCAACCACAGCGGTGTGGCGCCCAGATCACGGCGCACGAAGGGGCCATCGGGCCCTTTCACAAGAAGGATGCGGCCGAAGCTGTCGGCCTTCAAAGCATGTGGTGGAGCGTCTGGCGTATGCGGCATGGACCCATTCTAGGCGATGGCACTGGTTGCAAACGGTCACGAAGCGGCTGGGAACCAGTCACCTTCACGCCCCTATAATCGGGCAATGGACTCTTCATGGATCGACGCCACGCTCGCGTGGATTGCCGCTCACCCCGTGTTGGCGGGTGCCGTTATCTTCCTCATCGCCTTCTGCGATGCGGTGATCATTCTTGGCGCCATCGTGCCGGCGCTGCCGTTGCTGTTCGCGGTCGGTGTGTTCATCGGCCTGGGCCAGATCTCCGGGCCGTACGCGGTGGCGGCGGCAGCCCTGGGCGCCTTCGCCGGCGACGGCATCAGCTACTGGATCGGCCGCCGCTGGGGCGACCGCCTGCGCGGCGTCTGGCCGTTCAGCCGCTACCCGCAGCTGCTCGACCGCGGGGAAAACCTGTTCCGCCGCAATGCCTTCAAGAGCATCCTGATCGCACGCTACGTGGGTGCCATCCGGCCGTTCGTGCCGGCCATCGCCGGCATGATGAAGATGCCGGCCAGCCGCTACGTGCAGGCCAGCGGCATCGCCAGCATTTCCTGGGCGGTGCTGTTCCTGGCCCCGGGCTGGATCCTCGGCGAGGCCTACGACGCGGTGGCCGCAGTGGCCGGGCGACTGGTGGTGGTAGTCGGCCTGCTGGCGGTGATCCTCAGCCTGGTCTGGGCCATCGTGCTGTACGGCTACCGCTGGTCGGCCGCACGCATGGACAACTGGCTGGCACGCTTGCTGGACTGGTCCAACCGCCACCCGACGCTGGGCCGCTACACCGTGGGCGTGCTGGACCCGAAGCGCCGCGAATCGGTGCCGCTGGCGATGCTGGCGTTGATGCTGCTCCTGCTGGGCTGGGGCTGGTTCGCGCTGCTGACCGTGGTGGTCGCACACGGCGAGCCGCTGGCCATCGACCTGCTGGTGCACCAGGCCATGCTGGCGCTGCGTAATCCACTGGCCGACTATCCGATGGCTGCGCTGGCGTCGCTGGGGGCGTGGCAGGTACTGCTGCCGGCCACCGCTGCGGCGATGGGCTATTTGATCTGGCGCCGGCGCTGGATGGCGGCCGCGCACTGGCTGGCCGCGCTCGCCTTCGGCCTGGCACTGACCATGCTGCTGGGCGCCACCGTGGATGTGGTGCGCCCGGTCGATGCCAGCAGTGGCTTCGGCTTCCCTTCGGTGTCGGTGACCATGGCTACCATCACCTTCGGCTTCTTCGCGGTGCTGATCGCACGCGAGATGCCCGGCCGCACCCGCGTCTGGCCGTACCTGGTCTCGGGCATCGTGGTCAGCCTGATCGGCTTCTCGCGCCTGTACCTGGGCGCGCATTGGCTGAGCGACGTGATCGGCGGCATGCTGTTCGGCACGTTCTGGCTGCTGGTGCTGGGCATCGCCTATCGCCGCCGCTTCAACCGCTCGTTCTGGGTAAAGCCGGTCGCCTGGCTGTTCTACGGCGTCTTCGCCGTGGCAGCGATGTGGTACGCGCCGCGCCACATTCCGGTGAAGCTGGAACGCTTCGAGCCGACCCTGCCGGCCCCGCAGGCGATGGATGCGCAGGCCTGGTGGCAGCACGACTGGTCCACGCTGCCGGCGCGCCGCAACGAATTCGACGACGACCAGCGCTGGCCGCTTGACGTGCAGGTGGCCGGGCCGCTGGCACCACTGCAGGCACAGCTGGAAGCGCGCGGCTGGAAGCGGCAGGAACAGGCCGGCTGGCAGCAGGCGCTGCTGATGCTGGACAAGAACACCGGTGCAGATGAACTGCCGGTGTTGCCGGCAACGCTGGACACCCGCGTGGAAGCACTGCTGATGGTGCGCCAGGGCGCGAAGCCGGATGAGCGCTATGTGCTGCGCCTGTGGCCTGCACCGGCACAGCTGCAGCCGGGCAACACGCCGTTGTGGCTGGGCAGCGCGCAGACTCTGCGCTACGAGCGCCACTTCGAGTGGATCGGCATGTGGCACCCGCTGCGCGGCGTCGACCCGGCGTTGAACGCGGTGAAGGACGCCGTGCAGGACCTGCCGCAGCGCGAAGACGTGCACAGCGAAACCGGGCTGCCGGTGCTGCGGTTGAAGACCACGCCGTGATGGAGCCGCCGGGCATGGCCCGGCGCTACCGCCGCGCCCTGGTAGTCGCCAACCTTGGTTGGCGGTTTCCGGTTACGGCATCCAGCCCAGCAACTGCTGCAACCGCTGGTGCGGGTCATCCATCTGCAGCAGCTGCAGGCGCTGCTGCTCGCTCAGCGGCAGCAGTTCGGCCAGCCGCCAGCCGACCCAGCTGGCCTGGTCCAGCAGTGCCGGGCTGGCGGGCGCATAGGCCTCGCCCGCCTGTTCGATGATGTGCCCCAGCACCGTGGCCAGCAGCGCATGCTGCGGCTTCAGTTCGTCGTCGGGATCTTCCTCGCACCAATGCACATCGGCCACCACCAGGCCGTTGTCGCGCACGCGGGTGCGCTCGACATGGAAGCGGCGGGTGCCGCGCAGGCGCAGCTGCAACACGCCGTCGGCGCCGACATCGAAGTCTTCGATGCGTACCTGCACGCCATACGCCGCAGGCGTCGCCGGTGCCCCCACTTCCTGGCCATCGAGGATCAGGCAGACACCAAAGCCCTCGCCGCTTCGGCCGCTGTCGCGGACCAGATCCAGGTAGCGGCGCTCGAACACACGCAGGCCCACCGCTGCACCCGGCACCAGCGTGGTGTGCAGCGGAAACAGAGGCAGCGAATCATCGGCGCTCATCGGGCCTGCAGGGCGGCGAGGAAGCGACGCGGCGCGCCGTCGAAGCCACCGTTGGACATGAACACCACGTGGTCACCGCTGCGCACGCTGGACTGCAGCTGCGCCAGCAGTGCGTCGGTATCCGGCACCGCATGCGCTTCACCACGCACGGCGGCGATCACTGCCGCCGCGTCCCACGCGAGCTCAGGACGATGCAGGAACACCACTTCATCGGCCAGCGCCAGCGACGGAGCCAGCGCATGCGCATGCGCGCCCAGCCGCATCGAGTTGCTGCGCGGTTCCATCGCGACCACGATGCGCGCATCGCCGACCTTGGCACGCAGGCCTTCCAGCGTGGTGGCGATCGCAGTCGGGTGATGGGCGAAATCATCGTAGACGGTGATGCCATCGTGGCTGCCGATCACTTCCATGCGGCGCTTGACGCTGCGGAAGTGCGCCAGCGCCGGAATCACCTCGGCCGGGGCCACGCCCACCGCATGCGCGGCAGCCAGTGCGGCCAGGCCGTTGAGCACGTTGTGGCGGCCCAGCAATGACCACTGCACATCACCCAGTGCCTGCCCGCGATGGTGCACGCGGAACGCGCTGCCATCGGCGGCCAGCAGTTCGGCGTGCCATTCCAGCGAGGGATCGAAACCAAAACGCTCCACCGGGGTCCAGCAGCCCATGGCCAGTACTTCGGCCAGGTGCTGGTCCTCGCCGTTGACGATCAAGCGGCCGCGAGCCGGCACCGTGCGCACCAGGTGGTGGAACTGGCGCTGGATCGCCGCCACGTCCGGAAAGATGTCGGCGTGGTCGTATTCGAGGTTGTTGAGAATGGCCACCAGCGGCCGGTAGTGCACGAACTTGCTGCGCTTGTCGAAGAAGGCGGTGTCGTATTCATCGGCCTCGACCACGAACTCGCGGCCCTTGCCCAGCCGGGCCGAAACGCCGAAGTCCTCGGCCACGCCGCCGATCAGGAAACCCGGCGAGCGGCCGGCGCTTTCCAGCAGCCAGGTGAGGATGGTGGTGGTGGTGGTCTTGCCGTGGGTGCCGGCCACGGCCAGCGTGTCGCGGCCGGGCAATACGTGCTCGGCCAGCCATTGCGCGCCGGAGGTATACCGGCGGCCGGCATCCAGCACCGCCTCCACCGCCGGATTGCCGCGCGAAAGCGCATTACCGACAACCACGTCGGTCGCATCCGGCGAAATATTGGACGGCGCATAGCCCTGCGCCAACGCAATGCCCAGCGTTTCCAGCTGTGTGGACATCGGCGGATAAATGGCCTGGTCGCTGCCTTCCACCTGCCAGCCCAGCTCACGCGCCAGGGCGGCCACACCGCCCATGAAAGTTCCGGCGATGCCGAGAATGTGGAGTTTGCTCATGCCGCCCATTGTCGCCGATCGCCGCAGTTGCCGGACATTCCATTCCAGCGCACGCCCAAGTGTCGGGGATTTCCTACCGTACTGTCGGGAATTTCCCGATGTGCGAACCCGGTCACATCCCTCACTATGCTGAACGCCAGTCGCAGCATCCCTTTGGTCCTACTCCCCAAGAGGCCAAATCCCCAGGGAGCTCATGCTGTTGGGGCTCTGAGCAAGCCTACTACTGGCGTTATTCTGCCCCGGGCGTCTTGTACGTCCGGGGTTTTTCTTTTGGCACCACTGCCCGGGCGATCACGGCGAGAACACGGCGCGACCAGACGCCGCGCCTGCGGCCGGGCCTTGCGCCCGGCCCATTGCCGACTCAGCGGCCGAGCGCCTTGCTGATGCGTTCCAGCACTTCGTCCAGCGAACCCACGCCGTCCACGCGCGCCAACTTGCCGCGCTGCTCGTAGAAGCCGATGACCGGTGCGGTGGAATCGGTATAGACCTGCAGCCGCTTGCGCACCGATTCGGGGTTGTCGTCTTCGCGGCCTTCGGCCTTGGCACGACCGGCGATGCGCTCGACCAGCAATTCGCTGGCCACATCCAGCTGCACCACGGCATCCAGCGGCTGGCCGATCTTGCCGAGCAGCTCGTCCAGCGCATTGGCCTGGGCCACGTTGCGCGGGTAGCCGTCCAGGATGAAACCCTTGGTCACATCGGCCTGGCCGAGGCGCGCCTCCAGCATGCCGAGCAGGATGTCGTCGGACACCAGGTCCCCGCGTGCCATCACTTCCTTGGCCTTCAACCCCAGCGGCGAGCCAGCGGCCACTTCGGCGCGCAACAGGTCGCCGGTGGAAATGTGCGGAATATCAAACGTGTCTTTGAGACGTGTCGCCTGGGTGCCCTTGCCCGAACCGGGCGGTCCCAATAGAACCAATCGCATCAGTGGACTCCACTTTCGAATAAAAACGCGTTGCGGTGGGCGGCGTTAGACTCACGTCTTCGCCGGCGCTGACCGTATGGTCGTGCAGCTTACCGCATCCGGGGAATGTCCCGGCACTGTCCCCTGCGCCATGTCCCCATGTGAGGAGTCTGTCCCCCTATGACCACTGGCAACCTGCTCTATGCCCAATCCGGCGGCGTCACCGCCGTCATCAACGCCACTGCAGCCGGCGTCATCGCCGAAGCGCGCGCACGCAAGATCAAGGTGCTGGCCGCACGCAACGGCATCCTGGGCGCCTTGCGCGAGGAATTGATCGACACCTCCAAAGAGTCCGCCGCCGCCATTGCCGCCCTGGCGCAGACGCCCGGCGGTGCATTCGGCTCGTGCCGCTACAAGCTCAAATCGCTGGAAGAAGACAGCGCCAAGTACGAGCGCCTGCTCGACGTGCTGCGCGCGCACGACGTCCGCTGGTTCCTCTACAACGGCGGCAACGACTCGGCCGACACCGCGTGGAAGGTCTCGCAGCTCGCAAGGGCCTATGGGTACCCGCTGCACTGCATCGGCGTGCCAAAGACCATCGACAACGATCTGGCGGTGACCGACACCTGCCCCGGCTTCGGCTCGGCGGCCAAGTACACCGCCGTCTCAGTACGCGAGGCCGCACTGGATGTCGCCGCCATGGCCGACACCTCCACCAAGGTCTTCATCTATGAGGCGATGGGCCGCCATGCCGGCTGGCTGGCCGCAGCGGCAGGCCTGGCGGGGCAAGACCCGGACGACGCCCCGCAGATCATCCTGCTGCCCGAACGCGCCTACGACCAGGCTGCATTCCTGGCCAAGGTGAAACAGGTGGTGGACAAGGTGGGCTGGTGCGTGGTGGTGGCCAGCGAGGGCATCCAGGACGCACACGGCAAGTTCGTCGCCGATGCCGGCGGCGCGGCCGACTCGTTCGGCCATGCACAGCTCGGCGGCGTGGCCTCGTTCCTGGCCGCACAGGTCAAGCAGGAGCTTGGCTACAAGGTGCACTGGACGCTACCCGATTACCTGCAGCGCTCCGCGCGCCATCTGGCATCGAAGACGGACTGGGAACAGGCGCAAGCAGTCGGCAAGGCCGCCGTGCAGTACGCGATCAAGGGCATGAACGCGGTGATCCCGGTGATCGAACGCGTCAGCGACGCACCATACCGCTGGAAGATCGTGCCTGCGCCCCTGCACAAGGTGGCCAATCACGAAAAGAAGATGCCGCCCAGCTTCCTGCGCAAGGACGGCTTCGGCATCACCGAACGCGCCCGCCGCTATTTCGCCCCGTTGATCAAGGGCGAAGCGCCGCTGGCCTACGGCAGCGATGGCTTGCCGAAGTATGTGAGTTTGAAGAATGTCGCGGTGGCAAAGAAGTTGCCGGCTTGGGAAGGGTGAGATCGAAGCCGCGTGGGATGCACAGCGATGATCAACTCTCCACTGAGGTGCAGCAAATCGGGCACTTACGCGCGTGGCTTGCGCCCTAACGAAAGGTGGCGCTGGGGGCGTGTGTCATTTCGAGAGGATCATGAAAGCGCGTTGTCTAGGCAATTGTCGAAGTAACTGATCCACCTGTGCATGCACTGAAAGCGAACCCCGGCCTGGCCGGGGTTCGTCGTTACGGATGAAGAGCAAATCTCGACTTACTGACACGCCTTGCCTTCCACCGTCATCTGCGCAGCGAACATGGGCACCTGCGGGATCTTGCCGGCAGCGGCTTGTTGCTTGGCGTCTTCCAGATAGATGCGCGACTGGCCCTGTCCATCGAGCTGCGGTTTGGCATCCACCGGCTTGCGCCATACGCGCACGACCGCTTGCTGTGACGGGCAGGCTGCGCTTGGCACGCGGATCACATCGTTGAAGATCCAGCCCGAGGCGACACTGGGTGCGGCCTTGGCGAAATCCACGAAGCGTGCGCGTGGTTGACAGGTGGGGCTGCTGCGGACCACCGACAATGTATACGGCTGTGCAGCATTTCCGGTAAACACGCCTTCCAGTCGTGCGCAGGCTTCCGGGATCTGACGCAAGGTGTGCACGGCGCCGACCGCTTGCGCGGTGCCGGGTGCGCGCGGCTTGAGTTCGGGCGTGGGATCGGCCGCAAACGCTTGGCTGGTCAGCAACAGCGTTGCGAGCATCGCGGCGTATTTTTGCGCAGCATGGTGGGACATGGACACTCCTGGGTCGACCGAATCACGTTGGCCGCAGGCTGTCACGCCGCAACTGAACGACGCGCCAAAGCCATAACGCTGGTCGCCACGCAAGGCGCGGCGCATACTCGGTCGCGATCCGGCCACCTGAACATTCGCGACGCGCATTACGGCCCAGGCGGCCGTCGAGTCCGTATTCGTCAGTCCACTCGTTGTGTGCATCGCCCTTGGTTCGTCCCGACCGGACGACATCCATTCTCTTGGGAGGGGTCATGCTGGAACACTATGGGTTGTGGCTTGCGCTGGGTTGTGCGGTCTTGGCAATCGTCTATGGAATCGTGTCGGCGCGCTGGGTGGTCGCGCAGCCGAGCGGCAATGCACGCATGCAGGAGATCGCCGCCGCGATCCAGGAAGGCGCGCGTGCCTATCTCAACCGGCAATACCTCACCATTTCGGTTGCTGGGGCAGTGCTGTTCGTGTTGGTCGGGCTGTTCCTGAGTTGGTACACCGCGATCGGGTTTGCACTGGGTGCGGTGTTGTCCGGGTTAGCCGGCTATATCGGCATGAACGTCTCGGTGCGCGCCAATGTCCGCACCGCCGAGGCGGCGCGGCACGGCATCGGCAGGGCGATGGATGTGGCGTTCCGCGGCGGCGCGATCACCGGGATGCTGGTGGTCGGCCTCGGGCTGCTCGGCGTGGCCGGCTATTTTGCTGTGCTGCAGACCATGGGGCTGCCACTGGAGCAGAACCTGCATGCCTTGGTGGGCTTGGCATTCGGGTCGTCGTTGATCTCGATCTTTGCGCGCCTGGGTGGCGGAATTTTCACCAAGGGCGCAGATGTGGGCGCCGATCTTGTCGGCAAGGTCGAGGCCGGCATTCCCGAGGACGATCCACGCAATCCGGCAGTGATTGCGGACAATGTCGGCGACAATGTGGGCGACTGTGCCGGCATGGCCGCCGATCTGTTCGAAACCTACGCAGTCACCGTGATCGCCACGATGCTGCTCGGCAGTCTGACGCTGGCCGAAACTGGTCCGCATGCCGTGCTCTATCCGTTGGTGCTCGGCGGAGTATCGATCATCGCTTCGATCGTGGGCGCGGCCTTCGTCAAGGTCAAAGGTGGCGGTTCGATCATGGGTGCGCTTTACAAAGGCGTGATCGTGTCGGGCGTGCTGGCGGCGTTGGCTTACTGGCCCATCACCCAATCGCTGATGCGCGACAACACCCACGGCGCCGCGGCGTTGTACGCCTGCGCACTGATCGGCCTGGTGCTCACCGGCCTGATCGTGTGGATTACCGAGTACTACACCGGCACGCAGTACACCCCGGTGCAGCATGTTGCATCGGCCAGTACCACGGGGCACGGCACCAACATCATCGCAGGGCTCGGTATTTCGATGAAATCTACCGCGCTGCCGGTGATCGCGGTCTGCGCAGCAATCTGGGGTGCGTTTCACTTCGGCGGCTTGTACGGCATTGCGATTGCAGCAACGGCCATGCTGTCGATGGCCGGCATGATCGTTGCGCTGGATGCGTATGGACCGATTACCGATAACGCCGGCGGCATCGCCGAGATGGCCGAGCTCCCTCCCGAGGTCCGCAACATTACCGACCCGCTGGACGCGGTGGGCAACACCACCAAGGCAGTGACCAAGGGCTACGCGATCGGATCGGCGGCGCTGGCGGCGCTGGTGCTGTTTGCCGACTACACGCACAACCTGCAGGCGGCCAATCCCGACCAGGTGTACGCCTTCGATCTATCCGACCACACGGTGATCATCGGGCTGCTGATTGGCGGGCTGATTCCCTATCTCTTCGGCGCGATGGCGATGGAAGCGGTCGGCCGCGCCGCGGGCGCCGTGGTGGAAGAGGTGCGCCGCCAGTTCCGCGAACTTCCCGGCATCATGGCCGGCACCGCCAAGCCGCAGTACGACCGCGCCGTCGACATGCTGACCCGCTCGGCGATTGGCGAAATGATCGTGCCTTCGCTGCTGCCGGTGGTGGTTCCGATCATTGTCGGGTTGTTACTGGGTCCGCGTGCACTGGGGGGCTTGTTGATCGGCACGATTGTCACTGGTTTGTTCCTGGCGATTTCGATGACCACTGGCGGCGGCGCGTGGGACAACGCCAAGAAATACATCGAGGACGGCCACTTCGGCGGGAAAGGCAGCGAGGCGCACAAGGCTGCGATCACCGGCGACACGGTCGGTGATCCGTACAAGGACACCGCGGGGCCGGCGATCAACCCGCTGATCAAGATCATCAACATCGTGGCCTTGTTGCTCGTGCCCCTGCTGTAACGCTGCGATGACCGCAGGGCACGTGACCTGCGGTCATGACGTCGGGAAGCAGCCGACCGACCGAACGCGTCGCGGCAAGTCCGAACCGGTCACTGCGGAAAGCGGCGACGCTGGGGCATAGGGACCGGGCCAATAAAGGTGCGGTCGGACCCGGCCATCTGTGCTGACCAGCTCAGGACCGGCATCGCGCCGGGGCCCGCTGGCGGCCCCCATCGTCGCTACGAAGATGGCGCCATCAGGCAGAAGGGGCTGGCCTGTGCCGGCAAGCCCCGTCCCGCCCGGCCTACGATCACAGGCAGCCGATCAGGCCGTCATAGATCGGCGGTGCGCCGCCCGGCAGTGGCTTGAACAGCGGATTGGCCACCGCAAGCGTGCGATACATCTCATCCAGGCGGGTACCGGCCTTCAACGGTGCCGTGCAGCGCCACACCCGGCTGTCCGACCGCAAGTAACCGCTACGCGGGTCGACGCTGACCTCACTGGCGCCGAAGGTCCAGATGCAGCTCCGCACCACCCCGGTGACGCGATGCACCGAGCAGCGGAAGCGCAGCGGCTGGTAGTCGCTGAAGTCGCCGCCACAAAAGGTGTCGCCGCAGATATTGTCGAAATCGCGGTCCAGCCGCTGCTCCAGATCGATGAACGCCTCCCAGCCCTCGCCATTGGCGGGCCAGTCCACCGCATCCACGAAGGTGGGCGGAGGCGTCGCGGCGGCAGCGAACTGGGCGGTAAGGGACAGCAGCAGGAGAACCAGCAAACGCGCAAGCCTGGACATGGGCAATTCCTATGCGGTGGATGAGCCTGCAGCGTGCGCCTCCGGCCGGGCCGCAACGATCAGGCAGCCACCCGCGATGAACGCGGGCTATGCCGCACGCAGCGGTCAGGACATTGCCCATTCAGTGTCGCTGCAGCGCAACAGCCGAACGCGTAGAATCGCGCTCCACACACTGCTGACGCCTCGGAGCTACCCGCATGGGCCTTGAACTGGTCACCTCTGGCAAGAATCTGCCGGAAGAAATCAACGTCGTCATCGAGATCCCCAAGGATTCGGAGCCGGTCAAGTACGAAGTCGACAAGGCCAGCGGGGCGATCTTCGTCGACCGCATCCTGTCGACCCCGATGCGGTATCCCTGCAACTATGGCTACGTGCCCAACACCCTGTGCGGCGATGGCGACCCGGCCGACGTGCTGGTGGTGCTGCCCTTGCCATTGGTGCCGGGCTCGGTGGTGCGCTGCCGTCCGGTGGGCGTGCTGCGCATGAGCGACGAGGCCGGCAGCGACGAAAAGATCCTGGCTGTGCCGATCGAGAAGATCTTCTCCGGTTACGCGCACATCGAAGACATCAACCAGGTGTCCAGCCACTGGATGGAACGTATCGGCCACTTCTTCGAGCATTACAAGGACTTGGAGAAGGGCAAGTGGGTCAAGCTGGACGGTTGGGGCGGCGCCGCTGAGGCCAAGCAGATCCTGATCGAGGCGCACCAGCGCCATCTCGACAGCAAGGCCTGAGCCTGAACCGGATCGCTCCGGCGCAGGCCGTCGGAGCGATGCGGGTCACGTTTCATGACTGCGGCACATCACACGTGCCGCCGTATTAGGTAAATTGCGTCACTTCACACGTCGTCGACATCCATCGTCGAGACAGCCAGGGGAATGTGTCGTGCGTATTCTGCTTGTTGGGGATGCAGCCAGCCTGCCGGCCGAGCTGACCGAATTCATTGCCGATCTTGGGGAAGACTGGCAGCCGCTGACCGCCACCGATGGCCAGACCGCGATGACCGCGGTGGCTACGCAGGGCGTGGATGCGGTGATTGTCTGTCCGCAGTTGCCGGACCTCAATGCAACCACGTTGCTCGGCCAGATCCGGACGCTGCGCCCGGAAACCATCCGTATCGCACTGGTGGATGCCCAGCATGGCAACCGTCCGCCGCCGGCGCGCCTGATCGGTGTCGCCCACCGCTTCCTGCCACTGCCGCTGGCGCCGGAAGTGCTGCTGGAGGCACTGACCAGCCTGGAAGAGCTGCGCGAGGTACTGGACAGCCCCCGCCTGCGCGGTGCCATCGGCCGCATCGAGAAGCTGCCGTCGCCGCCGCACCTGTACCTGAGCCTGACCCAGGCGCTGGAACACGACGACGATGCCGACAGCGCCGACGTGGCCAAGCTGGTTGCCGCCGATCCCGCGATTGCCGCCAAGGTGCTGCAGCTTTCGAACTCGGCGTTCTTCAGCCAGGGCCGCACCATTGCCGACCTGCGCACGGCGGTGACACGCCTCGGCCTGTCGACGCTGCGCGACCTGGTACTGGCCAGCGAAGTGTTCTCGGCACCGACGTTGTCCACGGCCGAACGCAACTCGCTGCAGCAACGTGCCCTGCTCGCCTCGCGGCTGGCCGCACGCCTGCTGCCCGAATCCAGTGCCGAACTGGGCGCAACCGCCGCGCTGCTGGCCGATATCGGCCTGCTGCTGCCGGGTGTACGCAACGAGCGCACCGAGCCGTCGCTGGCTGGCGATACCCGCCCAGGCCACGCCGAAGCCGGCGCCTACCTGCTGGGCCTGTGGGGACTGCCGATGCCGATCATCGAAGCGGTGGCGTTCCATCTGCAGCCACAGCGTGCCAGCACCCGCAGCTTCTGGGTGACCGGCGCGGTGCATGTGGCACTGGCACTGGTCAATGGCGACCCGGTGGACGAGGACTACCTGCAGCGCGCGGGCGTACTCAACAAGCTGCCGCAGTGGCGCGAGCATGCCAATGCGTTGATGGGACTGATTCCAGGAGAGGCCTGAGTCTCTCCATCACACTGGCAGGACCAATAAAAGGCGCGCCTGCAAAGGCGCGCCTTTTATGCATCAACGCGCGCCGCAGGCGTCCTGCACGCAATGACGATACTGCAGATCGCACAGCACCTTCGACTTGCCTGCGGCCAGGCACTGCTGCCGGAACTCTTCGCAGTAGAGTCCACCACCGCAGACGCCACCGGTCTGGGCGAACACCGCCCCCACCAATGTTGCATAGATCAGTGCAGCAGTAGACAGTTTGTGCAACAGCGTGCTCTTCATCGCTCTCTCCATGTGCAGGCGTCCGGAAGTGGACCCCTTAACTGTGTTGATTACGACACAGCAGGATCGTGACTTCGCTCACCTTCCAACATGCTTCGGAGTTTCCCTACAAAAAAAGAGGGCGGACCTTGCGGCCCGCCCTCCTGTTACTGCGATTGCACTTCGAACTATCAGAAGCGCTGGGTGTACTTCATGTACAGGAAGCGACCGACATCGAAACCGCCGTAGTAAGCGAAGCTCGAGTTCGGTGCCGAGTACATCAGCGGGCCCTTGTGCGCGAACAGGTTGTTCGCACCGAGGGCGATGGTGGCATCCCACGGTGCCTTCCAGCTGACCTGCAGGTCGTGGAAGGTATTGGAACCGGTACGACGCACCGGAGCCTTTTCGCCGTAAGCGTAACGATCCGGATCGGTGCAGCCGATCGAGATGCACGACTCACGCAGGCCCGAGTAGTAACGCGCGGTGTAGTTCACACCGAAATCACCGTACTGCCAGTTGACGCCCAGGTTCGAACGGACACGGAACACGGTGGTGTCGCCGGACTCACCGACGCGGCCCATCATGATGTTGTCGCCGGCGCTGTTCTGGGCCTGCTCGTCGTACTTGGCGGTGTAGCTGGTCTGCCAATCGATGTTGAACTGACCGATGGCCAGTTCCGGCAGGCGGTACTTGACGCCGACGTCGTAACCTTCGGTCTTCATCTTGCCGAGGTTCGCGGTGCCGTAGGTGATGCCGCTGATGTGACCATCGGCCGCACGGGTCACGCTGCCGCAACGGGCCGAGTTACCCAGCACGTAGCAGTCACGCAGGATGCGGTCGACGCTGTCAGCGATGATCATGTCGCTGATTTCGTACTTGTACCAATCCAGCGACAGGTCCAGGCCCTGCACCCAACGCGGGCTCCACACCACACCGAAGGTGGTGCTCTTGGAGGTTTCCGGCTTCAGGTTCGGGTTGGCACCGGAGACGAACTGGTCGCCCGACTGGCACGGCAGGGTGGCGCACGGCACGTTGCCCTGGCCCAGCTGCACGTAGTTGGCCGGAGCACCGCCGGCCAGGCAGGCCGCGTTGCCAGCAACACTACCCGGAGCACCAACGGCGCACGGATCGATGTAACGCTCGAAGCTCGAGCTCAGGCCACCGTACAGATCGTTGATGGTCGGAGCGCGGAAGCCCTGGGCGTAGGTGCCGCGGACCAGCAGTTCATCCAGCGGACGCCAGGTCAGGCCGAACTTGCTGTTGGTGGTGCCACCGAAGTTGCTGTAGTCCGAATAACGGCTGGCAACGTTCAGGGTCAGTTCCTTGGCGAACGGCTTGTCCGCAAGGATCGGCACGTTCAGTTCCAGGAAGACTTCGTTCAGGTCGTACTGACCCTTGGTCGGCTTCTGGCCCAGGCCGGTGGACATGCCCGACTGCGCGAAGGCGTCCGGCACGTAGTTGCCTTCTTCCTTGCGGTGCTCGACACCCAGAGCAAAGCCCAGGTCGCCGGCCGGCAGGGTCACGATCGAACCGGCCAGGTTGGCGTTGAAGCTGGTGGTCTTGGTCTCACCACGGGTGGTGTAGGTCGGGAACAGGAAGTCCTGCAGTTCTTGGTTGGCCAGCGAGCCCTGACCATTTGCGCCGTACGGCAGCAACGGGTTCCACGGGCGGCAATCGCCCAGGATCGGCTTGGCCGCGGTGCCGCAGCGTGCCACGCCGCCAGCATCGATGAACGAGGTGCCCATCGCCTGCCCGGCGCTGATCAGACTCATGTCACCACGGTTGCGCTTGATGGTCTCGTTGCGGTTCCACAGTGCGCCGACATCCCAGTCGAAGGTCTTGCCGCCGAGCTCGAAGAAGCCGCTGATGGTCGGAGCGAAGCGCAGGGTCTTCATCTGGCTGTCGGTGGTGCGCGGCACTTCCCACAGGCGGCGACGGACATTGACGTCCTGGCCGACCGGGTTGAAGGCGCTGTCACCGGCCAGCGGCTGGTCCCAGGCGCTGGACTGGAACGGATAGCCTGCGATCTGCTGGAACGTCTGGCGCTCGTTGTAGAGCACGTCGGTGTTCAGGCTGATCGAATCGGTGAAGTCGTAGGTACCGTTGATGTACAGCGACTTGCGCTTGACACCGGTCAGCAGGGTCATCTGCTCGTTGGAGTTGGCGTACTCCGCCGGGGTCATGACGTGGTAGTCATTCGGGTTCTTCGGATCGCCACCCGGGTTCAGGGTCTTCCACACGGCGGTCTTGGAGTCGGAGCAATCGACCTGGGTCGGATTGCACCAGCTGCCGAACTGGCTGATCGGGCTGCCATCGGCGGCGACCGAATTCGGGCCCTTGGCGCCATCACGGCTGTACCAACGGTCCTTGGCCCACACCGGGTCCATCTTCGAGTACTCGGCCGACAGGGTCAGGCTGCCGCGCTCCCCGCGGGCGCCGAGGGTCATCGAGTACTGCTGGGTATCGCCGTCGCCGTCGCTGTACTGGCCGACGTAGACATTGGCTTCGCCACCATCGAAGTTCTTGCGGGTGATCACGTTGACCACGGCAGCGATCGCGTCCGAGCCGTAGATCGAGGAAGCGCCGTCCTTCAGGACTTCAATGCGCTCCACGGCCGACATCGGGATCTGGCTCAGATCCTGCAGGCCCGAGGTGGTCGCGCCGAGGCGCTTGCCGTTCATCAGCACCAGGGTACGCGCGGCGCCCAGGTTGCGGATGTCGACGTAGTAGCCGCCCACGTTCTCGCCGGAAGCCAGCGATTCAGAACGCGAGATGGCCGGGGAACCGGCCGAGGTCAGGTTGCCGAGCACGTCTGCGACGCTCGAGAAGCCCTGCTTTTCCAGGGATTCACGGGTCATCGTCAGGATCGGCTGCTGCGTCTCCATGTTGGCGCCACGGATACGCGAGCCGGTGACCGAAATGCGGTCCAGGTCGGTGGTGCCCTTTGCTTCCTGAGCCGAAGCAAAGGCCGGCGCCAGCGCCAGCGCGATGCCGGCCGGCAGCAAGCCGAACCGCACTGCGGGATTACGAACGTTCATCAATCTCTCCAAGGTACGTGTTAGCAGCGTGTTAAAACACCCCAGCACGTTACGATTGCGTTGCAGCGCTGTATTTGCGCGAACCAACCGGAGACTTTGCAGAATGTGGCGGGAGCAAGCCGCCGTTCTCCCTGAAGCGCGAAGCCGACTGGCCGTAGCGGGCACGGAACGCACGCGCGAAGCTGCAGCAGTTGTCGAAACCACTGGCCGCAGCGACCTCACCGACCATCATGTCGGTGTCGCGCAGCAGATCGGCGGCCCGCTCCAGGCGTAGCCGCGCCGACAACGACTGCGGGCTTTCCTCGTACAGGCTCTGGAAGGTCTTGGACAGGTACCAGCTGGAGAAATTGGTCAGCTCGGCCAGCTCGCCGATGCGCACCACCCGGTGGCTGTTGCCTTCCAGGTACAGGCGGGCACGCTGCATGCGGCCGAACACCTGGCGCTTGCGGCTGCGCGAGCGGCCCGGGCAGCGCTGCACGTTGTCGGCCAGTCCGCGCTGCAGGCCCGCCAGGTGCAGCAGCAGCGGGCGCAGCGCCTGGGCCGGCTGGCCGCTGGCCAGCGCATCGCGCCACAGCCGCAGGGCAACACGGGCGTCGCCGCGGTTCATCCGGCCACGACCGGCATACAGTCCGCAGTCGGCCATCTCGGTCAGCACGCGAAGGGCTTCGACGGTCAGGTTCAGGCCAATGCACAACCCGTTGCGACCTGCCTGCACCAGTGGACGCGATTCCTTCTCGAAGGCGATCCACTCGCCCTGGCGCAGGCGGAAACGCCCTTCCTTGGCTTCCACCCAGGAACTGCCACGTACCTGCATCCAGACAGTGAAGCTGCTGCCAGCGGTCTGCAGGCTGCCCAGCCGTGCCACACCGAGGCAGGTCGGGGCGACATCGTCGAGCGAGCGATCCAGGGAGACGGTTTGGCCGCGATCGGCCAGCGAGAGTTGACGCATGGGGGCACCACGGATTTGCCTAGTACAGGACTCCGTTTTGCCAAATCAGGCGGCACCACGTCAGGAAAGTCCGACGAGATCGCCACGAATTCGCGGCGAGGTCCCGACGAAAAAATTACGAAGGCCCATTTCCCTTGAACAACAGCAACTTGGAGAAAGCCGGGAACAGCGCGGGCGGGCGTTCAGGCAACCGCATCACACCGATGTCGGCACCATCGCTGACCGCCATCGCCACGAACAGGTCACGTCCATCGGTACTGGCGCTGAGCCCGTTGCCGGCACTGAGCCGTTCTGCGTCCAGGCAGCGCTCCGGTTCCTCGCGACCGACCTGGATCCGCACCAGAGTCGTGCCACAGCTGGTCGATGTGCCCAGGTAACCGATGCTGCTGTTGCCGGCCACGGTCCAGGCCCGGTATCGCCAACGGCTGGGCCGGTCATCACTGATCTGCTGCACGCTGGCTGGCGACAGCGCCGCGTCCACCGACCACAGCCCGCCAGCGGCCAACCGCGTGAACAACACCCGGCCACTGTTGCGGTCGAATCGCGCCTGCGAAACACCATCGATGCTGGCCAGCAGGCGCCATGGCTGCACACTGCGATCGAACAGGCTCAGCCGGGTGCGCTGGTCGGTATCGCGCTCGACCACCAGCAGTTGTTCCGGCGTGGCTCCATACAAGGCCTGCAGGGGCTGCTCGGCCGGGACCGGCAAAGGGTGCAGGCGTTCATCACGTGGGGCGATTTCATAGACCACGGTCCGTCCATGCTGGTCGCGGCCGACCACCAGCAATTGCCGACTGTCGGCCGACCAGTCCGGCGCCTGCCGCGCTTCCGGCCGCAGGCCTTCAATGGGTCGCAGCGAATCAGGGCGCTGCATGTCCGCCCACCACAGCGCGAAGCTGCCGGAGCGATCGGAGGTGAAAACCAGCTGCCGCCCATCCGGCGCGGCCATCGGCTGCCCATCGCGGCCACTGGAAGCAAACAGCCGCTCAGGCGCGCCATTGCCCTGCATCGGCACCTTGAACACGCCGAACTGAGCGCGCCGGTGAACGAAGGCCAGCATGCCACCGCGGCGCGACACTGCCGGCCACTGTGCATCGTCCAGACCGGCATCACGCAGCGTATGCCGCTCGACATCCAGATAGTAAAGCCGCGCTTCGCTGTCGACGCGGCGACCGAACACGATGGTGCGGCCATCGTCCAGCCAGGCCCAGCCACGCAGCTCGGCCGCTTCGTTGGTCAATTGTTCGGGCACACCACCACTGGCCGGCATGCGCCACAGATCACCCAACTGCGGATTGCGCACGAACACCAGCCACTGTCCGTCGGGCGAATAGCGCGGTGCGTAGTCAAAGTCATCCTGGTCGACGCTGTATTCCAGCGCGCGCCACTGGCCGCTGGCCAGATCCAGCACGCGGATGCCGCGATGTGCGTAGCGCCCGACCATGCTGCCAAACACCAGCCCGCGGCCATCGGGGGTCCAGTCGAAACTGAGCAGCTCGGTGCCATCGCAACGCGTGGCCTGGCGCACTGCACCGCCGGTGGCGCTGGCGACCAGCACCTGGCAGCCACCATCGGCAGAGAAACGCGCGAAGGCGATCTCGCGCCCATCCGGCGACCAGTTCGGGAAACGATCGACCGCGCCGGCGGGTGGCACCAGGAGCTGCCGTGCCGGTGCGTTGCCGGAGGTCTGCACCTTGATCGCGCCACCGCCAGTGCCATCTTCGTTGGCGCCTTCATAGGCCACCAGCGAGCCATCAGGTGAGAGCGTGGGATAGGTTTCAAAGCCGCTGGTCGCAGTGATCAGCCGATAGGGTCGTTCTGGACTGCCAATCACTCGCGTGCCGTTCTCCACGGCGGCGTCCACCGCCGAACTGCTGGCCGGTGCCCGGCGAAGCAGCAGCGCGGTCAATACCAGCAACGCAACCAGCATCACCACACCCACTAGCAGCAGCACGCGACGACGGACATGACGCCAACGGCGACGTTTCTCCTGCACATGCGCAGGCACCACGGCAATCGCCGCAGTGGCTGGCTGCACTTCCACGGGCTCGTCATCGGGCATCAGCGATGAGACCGGCTCGACATCGTCCAGCACCTGCACGGGCACCAGCAGGCGATAGCCGGTCTTGGCGATGGTCTCGATATAGGCCTGACCATTGTCGTCGTCGTTGCTGAAGGCCTTGCGCAGCTGCGTGACGGCCTGGGTCAGCACATCGTTGGTCGGCAGCGTGTCCGGCCACACTTCGGCAAACAGTTCATCGCGGGTGACGACACGACCCGGCTGCCGCAGCAACGCGCGCAGCACGCCCAACGCCTTCGGCGTCAGCCGGCGCGGGCGACGCGCACCGACGACCTCGACTTCGCGCGAGGACAGAGTGACGGTGCACTCTCCTATCCGGATCCGATCGAATCCGGGGGGCTGGAATTCGCTGCTGTTCATTTTCCGCTACACAGTGGAGACAGGTCCCGGGCAGTGTTCGCCTTCGATACCGTCCCGTCCTGGGAACAGCGAAAAGCCAGACTCCGCACAAAGCATCGGCGCATACCGCAAAAACAATGAAGCGCGCGAATACTAGCCTATGCCGGTTACCTCGCCTATCGCGTGGTCGACATCAGGCTCTCTCTCGCCGACGCATTCACATAATTCGCAACACCATTCGCGCCCTTTTGGGCGCGAAATTTTTATCTGGCGTTCATTTTCAAACGCGCCTCAGCATGGTCAATCCGACCAGTCGCGAAACCACCAAAGCCACGTACATCACGCCGGAAAACTGCTCCAGCATGACCAATGCGCGTGCCTGTGGATGCAGCGGCACGACGTCGCTCAAGCCCACCCCTGACAGCAAGCTGAAGCTCAGATAAAGCAACTCCATCCAAGTGCGCTGCGCACCCCCGCCCGTGCCCTGGAAACTGCCCGGATACCACTGCTGGCACACAGAGAAAGCAAAGGCGAATGCCCAGGCCAGCAACGTGAACGTTGCGCCGGCTGCGAACAGTTCATCGCGCGTGACCTTATGGTCCTGGAGCATGTAGGCGATCAACGCCCCGGCCGTGTAGAAGTACAGCAGGCTCTCCAGCAACTGTGCGGTGGTCAGCAGGGCACTACGGTCCAGCAGCGCGCCAGCCAGCGAAAACACCACCGCAGGGATCGCCAACAGCAGCGCCAACCAGGTGCCCAGCGGACTGCGCTGCACCACCCACAACGCCAGGCCGAGCACCGCCATGCCGAACATGCCCAGTGCCGCACGGCCACTGGCGGTGTCATCCAGCGCCGGATACAACAGCACCGCCAGCAGTTGTGCGCCCAGCAGCCAGGCGGACGGAATGCGGCGGGCGATGGCCAGCCAGCGGGTAGTCAAGGCAACAGGCATGGCGTCCCTTCCCCGGGGTGATGGGCGGAGGATAACCGGGACGGATGTGAGGCTCCGGTAGCGCCGGACCATGCCCGGCGGCTTTCCTGGACCACCGCGTCGCCGGGCATGGCCGGGCGCTACCCGCTCGGGATCAGCTCTGGTGGTAGACCTCGGCACCCGCGGCGCGGAACGCCTCCGACTTTTCCTTCATGCCCGACTCTGCGTACTCGCGCACGTCCTGGGTGATCTTCATCGAGCAGAAGTGCGGACCGCACATCGAGCAGAAGTGGGCCAGCTTGTGCGCGTCCTTGGGCAGCGTCTCGTCGTGGAATTCCTTGGCCTTCTCAGGATCCAGGCCAAGGTGGAACTGGTCTTCCCAGCGGAATTCGAAACGCGCCTTGCTCAACGCGTTGTCGCGCACCTGCGCGCCCGGATGGCCCTTGGCCAGATCGGCCGCATGCGCGGCGATGCGATAGGCCATGATGCCGTCGCGCACATCCTGGCGGTTGGGCAGGCCCAGATGCTCCTTCGGCGTCACGTAGCAGAGCATGGCGGTACCGAACCAGCCGATCATCGCCGCGCCGATCGCGCTGGTGATGTGGTCGTAGCCGGGTGCGATATCGGTGGTCAGCGGTCCCAGCGTATAGAACGGCGCTTCGCCGCACTCGCGCAGCTGCTTGTCCATGTTCTCCTTGATCAACTGCATCGGCACATGGCCGGGGCCTTCGATCATGGTCTGCACGTCATGCTTCCAGGCGATCTTCGTCAGTTCACCCAGTGTCTCCAGCTCACCGAACTGAGCGGCGTCGTTGGCATCGGCGATGCAGCCCGGGCGCAGCCCATCACCCAGCGAGAAGGTCACATCGTAGGCCTTCATGATTTCGCAGATGTCTTCGAAGTGCGTGTAGAGGAAGTTCTCCTTGTGATGTGCCAGGCACCACTTGGCCATGATCGAACCGCCGCGGCTGACGATGCCGGTGACCCGCTTGGCGGTAAGCGGCACGTAGCGCAGCAGCACCCCGGCGTGGATGGTGAAGTAGTCCACGCCCTGCTCGGCCTGCTCGATCAGCGTGTCACGGAAGATCTCCCAGGTGAGTGCTTCGGCTCGGCCGTCGACCTTTTCCAGCGCCTGGTAGATCGGCACCGTGCCGATCGCCACCGGCGAATTGCGGATGATCCACTCGCGGGTTTCGTGGATGTGCTTGCCGGTGGACAGGTCCATCACTGTGTCACCACCCCAGCGGATCGCCCACACCAGCTTCTCCACTTCCTCGGCGATGCCCGAGGACACCGCGCTGTTGCCGATGTTGGCGTTGATCTTGGTCAGGAAGTTGCGGCCGATGATCATCGGCTCGCTTTCCGGGTGGTTGATGTTGTTGGGCAGCACAGCGCGGCCGCGTGCGATCTCATCGCGCACGAACTCCGGGGTGATGATCTTCTGGATCGAGGCACCAAACGCTTCGCCCGGGTGCTGCTGCAGCAGGCCGGCATCGCGGATCGCGTCCAGCCGCTGGTTTTCGCGGATGGCGACGAACTCCATCTCCGGCGTGATGATGCCGCGGCGCGCGTAGTGCATCTGGGTGACGTTGGCACCTGCGCGCGCACGGCGTGGCAGGCTGCGCGCGGGGAAGCGCACCGCATCAAGCTTAGGGTCATGCTCGCGGTCGCGGCCGAACGACGAGCTCAGGCCGTCGAGCTGCTCGGTATCACCACGTTCCTCCACCCAACCGCGCCGCAGCGCCGGCAGGCCGGCCGACAGATCGATGCGCACCTCCGGATCGGTGTACGGGCCCGACGTGTCATAGACGGTGACCGGTGCATTTTCTTCGCCACCGAACAGCGTCGGCGTGCGGGTCAGCGCGATCTCGCGCATCGGCACCAGCAGGTCCGGGCGCGAGCCGGGCACGTGAATCTTGCGCGAACCGGGAATCGGCCGGGTCACGGATTCGGAGAGTTGCTGGGCCTGTTGCTGCAGGGCGGAGAGCTGTGCGTTCATCGGGCATCGTCCAGAAAGGTCAGGGACGAAGCGGCGGCGCACTGCTGCCGCGCGCGGACGGTCCTTGGGCGGAGTCCGGGCACGGCTGCACTGCAAAGCTTCCCTACGCCGGTATGAGCCGGATCAGGTTCCAAGGGACTGTCTCAACCGTGGCCACCAGGCCGCGGTACCCCCGCTTCTTGGCGTGCATTAGAGCATAGAAACCACTGCATCTCCTGGCGATTCATCCACGCATGGCATGGCGCTGCTCCATCGGCATTAACAGAACCGTGACATCGCATTCAGTAACGTGCACGCGCATCGTGCCGCTGCGGCCGGTGTTTCCGTTGCCGTCTTCGCGGCCCCTGCCCGGCTCGTGCTGCATGCCGCCGGCCCCCTCGCAGCAAGCTCTGCTCGCTCCCCTCAATCCCTTGATCGGAGAAGCTCCTTCATGGTGTTTCGCGTTTCCATCGCGCTGGTTCTACTGCTGGTGCTGCTTGCCGGTGTTGCACCGGGGCCCTTCAATGCCGTGGTGCAATCGGCGCTGGCCGATGTCATCCGCAGCGTCGGCTGGCTGTACCTGCTGGTCGTATTCCTTGCGCTGACGTTCCTCATGTACCTGGCCTTCGGTCGCTTCGGCAACCTGCGAATCGGTGGCGAGGACGCCGAACCCGAATTCTCCCGCGCCAGCTGGATGTCGATGCTGTTCGCCGCCGGCATGGGCATCGGCCTGGTGTTCTGGGGTGCGGCCGAGCCGATTTCCCACTTCACCAAGCCTCCGGAAGGTCTTGCACCGCAGAGCATGGACGCGGCGCGGGCTTCGATGCGCTATGCGTTCTTCCATTGGGGCCTGCATCCATGGGCAATCTACGCGCTGATTGGCCTGGCGATGGCCTGGTTCCAGTTCAACCGCAATGGCCGTGGACTGGTCAGTGACATGCTGCAACCGATCATCGGCCGCCACCATCGCGGCTGGATCGGACGCGTGGTCAATATCGCCGCGGTCGTGGCCACCGCGATTGGCGTTGCCACCACGCTGGGCTTTGGCACCATCCAGATCGCTGCCGGCATGGAACGCGTGTTCGGCCTGCACGCGGGTGTGCCACTGCAGCTGACCATCATCGCCATCGCGTTCGTGCTGTACATGGCGTCCACAGCCAGCGGTGTCGAGCGCGGCGTGAAGTGGCTGTCCAACTTCAATCTTGCGCTGGCCGCGCTTCTTGCGGCCACCGTACTGGTGCTGGGCCCGACCGGATTCATCTTCGATACGTTCACCACCACTCTGGGGTCGTACCTCAACCAGCTGGTAACGATGAGCCTGCGCATGTCGCCGTTCTCGGGCAGCACATGGGTAGCGGACTGGACCATCTTCTACTGGGCGTGGTGGATTTCCTGGGCGCCGTTCGTCGGCTCGTTCATCGCGCGTATCTCGCGTGGGCGCAGCGTCCGCGAGTTCGTCATCGGCGTCGTACTGGCACCGACGGTGCTGGGCTTCTTCTGGTTCGCCGTGTTTGGTGGTACTGCGCTGTGGGCGCAGATCTTCGGCCATGCCGACCTGGTGCAGGCGCTGGGCAACGGCTATGAAACGGTGCTGTTCACCCTGTTTGACAGCATGCCGCTGCCTTTGCTGCTTTCCTGCATCGCACTGGTGCTGCTGATGATCTTCTTCGTGACATCAGCCGATTCGGCGGTGCTGGTACTGGCCAGCATGTCCACTGACGAGGCAGGCGATCCTCCGTTGAAACGCAAGCTGGCCTGGGGCATCGCGGTGGCGCTGATCGCAGCGGCGTTGCTGCTGGCCGGTGGCCTGGATGCACTGCAGGGCATGATCACGATTGCGGCGTTGCCATTCGCGCTGCTGATGGTGCTGGTGATGGTGTCGCTGTACCGGGTACTGGACCAGGAGTACACGCGCGAGCGGCGGCAGGCGCAGCGCCAGCGGCACATGATCGATGCGTGGATCGCACGCGAGATGGCGGCGCAGGAGGAAACCCAGGCGGAGGCCGCGCGCGCGCACGATCAGGATTGAGCGTGTTTTGCAGCCTGCGGCTGCACCGCTTTTTTCAGGCAAAGGCAACGGCCGAAGCCAAGGCGGCTCTGGGTTGTTGCTGGTTGGGCGGGGCGGTGTGGGTGGGCAGGACACGCCGTAAACCCGTCCATGGGGGCTCGATGGCGCCATCCATGGCGCCAACGGTCCTGCCCACCCACACCGCCCCACCGCCGACAGTTTCCGTGTGACGGTGGGTTTTCCACGCTATGCGTGGATGAGGTGTATCGGGAAAACAAGAAGGGGTCGGATCCGTTTTCCTCTGGAAAACGGATCCGACCCCAACCCAAAGCGCGCGGCTGTTGCCGTTGTTGCCTTTGCTCTTGATCTTCTTTTTTCTTTTCCTGCGGTGATGGGCACGGAAACTGTCAGGGGCCGGGCGGGTGGGCTGGGCGGGGGTGTCCGCGGCATGGATGCCGCGGCCAAGCCTCCAGGGACGGATTCACGGCGTCCCCCGAGCAGCCCACCCGCCCGGCCCAATCACGCAATCCAGCTTCTGAACCGACACCGCAGAGGGGGCTCAGCCCGGTGGCCGGGAAACCTCAATACCCCGCCGCCTGCCCATCCTTTCGACTCTCCGACGCACCGTAATACACCCCGGTCTCGGGATCGCGCATGATCGCCTGGTACCCGCCATACGGACCATCGGCGAACACGATGCGATGCCCCTTGCGCATCAACGCACGCACCGTCTCGTACGGGAAGCCGGTTTCAAGATTCACTTCGCCACCATCGCTCATTGCCGTGGCCTGTCCGGTCGGTTCGGTCGAGCCTTCATGCTGGATGCGCGGCGCATCGCCGGCTTCCTGCAGGTTCATCCCGAAGTCCACCAGGTTCATCACGATCTGTGCGTGGCCTTGCGGCTGCATCGCGCCCCCCATCACGCCGAAGCTCGCGTACGGCTTGCCGCCCTTGGTGATGAAGGCCGGAATGATGGTCTGGAACGGGCGCTTGCCCGGCGCGTAGCCGTTGGGATGATTCTTCTGCAGCACGAACATCTCGCCACGGTCCTGCAGGATGAAGCCCAGCCCCGGCGGCGCCATGCCGCTGCCCATGCCGCGATAATTGGACTGGATCAACGACACCATCATGCCGTCGGCGTCGGCCACGGTCATGTAGATGGTGTCGCCCTGCTCCAGCTGCTTCGGCGTGCCCGGCTGCACTTCCTTCAACGCCTTGTCCATCGAGATCAGCGCGCGGCGCTGCGCGGCGTACTCCTTGGAAATCAGCTTCTGCACCGGTGCCGGCTGGAACGCCATGTCGGCGTAGAAACGCGCGCGGTCGGCGAAGGCCAGCTTCTTCGCTTCAACGAACAGGTGCACATGCTCCGGTGAACCAAACGGGATCTTCGAGAAGTCGTAGCCTTCCAGCACATTGAGGATCTGCAACGCGGCGATGCCCTGGCTGTTCGGCGGCAGTTCCCACACGTCGTAGCCACGGTAGTTGCTGCTGACCGGCTCGACCCACTCACCGTGGTGGTCGGCCATGTCCTGGTAACTCAGGTAGCCGCCATTGGCCTTGAAGTAGTCACCGATGATGCGGGCGATGTCACCCTTGTAGAAGGCATCGCGGCCACCATCGGCGATTTTCTGCAGGGTGCTGGCCAGGTTCGGGTTCTTCCACATCTCGCCCTTGCGCGGGGCGTGGCCGTTGATCGTGAACTGTTCCTTGAAGCCCGGGTACTGCGACAGCTTGGGCACCGAGCGGTCCCAGTAGTAGGCGATCACTTCAGCCACCGGGTGACCGTCGCGGGCGTAGCGGATGGCCGGTGCCAGGTTGTCGGCCATCGGCTTGCGGCCGAAGCGGTCGTGCAGTGCGAACCAGCCGTCGACAGCGCCCGGTACCGACACCGGCAGTGGACCGGTGGCCGGGATGTCCTTCAGGCCACGGCGCTGGAACTCGGCCAGGGTGAGCGACTTCGGCGAGCGGCCCGAGCCGTTGTAGCCGTACAGCTTCTGCGTCTTCGGGTCCCAGACGATGGCGAACAGGTCGCCGCCGATGCCGTTGCCGGTCGGCTCCATCAGGCCAAGGGCGGCGTTGGCGGCGATCGCGGCATCCACCGCCGAGCCGCCCCCTTTCATCACGTCCAGCGCGATCTGGGTGGCCAGCGGCTGCGAAGTGGCCGCCATCGCGTGCGGGGCGATCACCTCCGAGCGGGTGGCGAAGGTATGACCGGTAATGCGGTCAGCGGCAAAGGACAGCGCGGGTACGGCAGCCAGCACGGCGGCGGCGAGCAGGGAACGGGCAAGGCGTCGGGACACGGTCGGGTTCCGATGGAAGGGTGGTTCCCCGATCTTCGCCGCTGCGGCCTTCACGTGGTATCGGGCAGAGGTCATGGACGTTGATTCTGGGGTGGGTGCTGGCCTGGGTCCGCACTGTTCCCGACTTCTGTGAATCCGGTGCGGACCAAGGTCCGCACCCACCAAGGTGAAAATCCGCCGGAATCCGCGCAAAAAACCCGCTGAAAGGAGTGAATTTGGGTTCACCGAAACACTTTCATCGGCAACCATCCTTGTGCTGCAAGCGATTGAACTGGATGCAGCGGCAACCGATGGAAATTCCATCGCAAGGGTTGACATCGCCGAAACGGCTGTGTTTCTCTCGATCACATGTTGCATCACAACACGCCACCGCGAACCCACATCGAAGCCGCCGACACCGGCGCCGCCTCGCTGCGTTCGATTCTTGTGCTCGTACTTATTACCCAACCAACAGGTGCGGGACGAGCCAGCGTGTAAGCAACAAACACACCGGAACTCTTCAAAAACCCGCACCCGTCCCGGTGCGGGTTTTTTCATTTCAGGACCTGGTTTCAGACGCAACCACCATGAACAACGCCACCTTCAAAACCAGGACCAGCACCACCGCGACACCTCGTGGTGGCTGTGCCTGTGCGATGCATGGTGCCTCCCCCACCGCTTTCCCCTGACCGGCCGGTACGTCACTACGACGACCGGCCGTTCTTTTTTCTTCCCACCGCAAGGAACCTCCCCCATGAGCACCAACGACCTGCCCCAGACCAAGATCGCTGTCATCGGCTACGGCAGCCAGGGCCGCGCGCACGCGCTGAACCTGCGTGAATCCGGCTTCGATGTGGTGGTAGGCCTGCGTCCGGGCGGCCCCACCGAGGTCAAGGCGCAGGCCGACGGCTTCACCGTGAAAGCACCGGCCGATGCGGTGAAGGATGCCGACCTGGTCGCCGTGCTGACCCCGGACATGGTGCAGAAGAAGCTCTACGACGATGTGCTGGCACCGAACATGAAGCAGGGCGCGGTGCTGCTGTTCGCGCACGGACTGAATGTGCACTTCGACATGATCAAGCCGCGCGAGGATCTGGACGTGGTGCTGGTCGCACCCAAGGGCCCCGGCGCGCTGGTGCGCCGCGAGTACGAAATCGGTCGCGGCGTGCCCTGCATCTGGGCGGTCTACCAGGACAAGAGCGGCAAGGCCGCCGAGTACGCCCTGGCCTATGCCGCCGGCCTGGGCGGCGCCCGCGCCAACCTGATCCAGACCACCTTCAAGGAAGAGACCGAAACTGATCTGTTCGGTGAGCAGGCGGTGCTGTGCGGCGGTGCATCGGCACTGGTGCAGGCCGGCTTCGAGACGCTGGTGGAAGCCGGTTACCAGCCGGAAATCGCCTACTACGAAGTGCTGCACGAACTGAAGCTGATCGTCGACCTGTTCTATGAAGGTGGCATCTCGCGCATGTTGGAGTTCATCTCCGAGACTGCGCAGTACGGCGACTACGTCAGTGGCCCGCGGGTGATCGACGCCGGTACCAAGGCGCGCATGAAGGAGGTCCTGAAGGACATCCAGGACGGCACCTTCACCAAGAACTGGGTAGCCGAATACGAAGCGGGCCTGCCGAACTACAACAAGTTCAAGCAGGCCGACCTGGAGCACCCGATCGAGAAGGTAGGCAAGGAACTGCGCGCCAAGATGGTCTGGTTGCAAGGACAGGCCGC
>JAAIGE0100208236.1_pt1 | contig 57781 bp, 50 predicted proteins | sample 6487951 | NCBI WGS metagenome assembly JAAIGE01 (sample SAMN13974128, study PRJNA590717) | phyllosphere metagenome | biome: tomato field; feature: multiple bacterial spot infested tomato fields; material: tomato leaves; isolation source: leaves from tomato fields | host: Solanum lycopersicum ...
CAGAGAACCCCAGTGCCCTCCTCGATGAGAGGGCAGTACTCAGCTGGGACTCCGTTCCCAGAGTCCAGCCAATACGACACATGCCCCTGCTTCTTGCCGCCGATCACGTCGTCCACGACCAGCTGATCGTCGATATAGAGCTTCACCGCGTCATGCGCTGGGCAGGCGTGCCAGCAGGCGGGGCCGTCGAGCCGCAGCTTATACTGGCCCGGCCCTGGCCATGATGCAAACCATGCTCAGCGCCATGCCGCGCGACATGCAGCAAGACGCTGCCCGGCACCTGCGCCACACCCTGGACCACGGCCTGCCCGCCAGCGCCCAGGCGATCCTGGGTGAACAGGCCGAGGGCACCGCCCGCCTGCTCAGCGGCATGCAGGCCAAGCTGCAGGCACAGGAAAAAGAACAGCACGCCCGCATCGCCATCCACCACTACCACTGCGACCATCTGGGCACACCCATGGCCCTGACGGACCAGACCGGCCAGGTGGCCTGGGCCGCCAAGCTGGACCCCTGGGGCAATGTGCTGCAGGAGTACAACCCGCAAGGCATCCACCAGGCGATCCGGCTGCCAGGGCAGCACCATGACAGGGAAACGGGGCTGTATTACAACCGGCATCGGTATTACGATCCGGTGGTGGGGAGTTATATCAATCAGGATCCGATTGGGTTAAGCGGCGGCATGAATAAAAGTATCTATCCATTGATTCCATTGCAAAAAATTGACCCATTAGGGTTATGGGCTTCCCAGAAAGGCGCATACGTGCATCAAAGAGCCGGTTATTTGGTTTTTGGCAAAGAGATAAGTCAATCACAATTGTCGGCCGTCGCAAGAGGTCATGTGTGGGCCGATAGCGCTGAGCACCAAACGCCGGAGTTTAGTCATATGCACGCGATGCGACGCCCCGGTCAGACCAAAGCAGAGGCATGTGCCGCCACAAATAAATTTATAAAAAATGAAGCGCAGAAAGCGCTGAACGCCAAAAAATCTGGCGATATGGACTCAGCACTATTCCATTTCGGCGCGGCATTGCACACTATACAAGATGCGACGTCCCCATCTCACTCGGGTTTTCAACTGTGGACTGGACAAGAGAGTGCTGCGGAAATTCTTGTTCATATAGGCAAGGAATCGATTGTCCCCAGTAAGGATAGCCCTCTATTTGAGGCTACAAAGAAAGCGTGGGAAGCATTTAAATCCGGCGACATAAATGGATTCACCTGCCCCTGTAAATAAAATGAGGAATTACAGTTTCATAGCATGCACAGCATTTATGTGGCCCGCAACCTGCTGGGCATTAGGCGATATATCTGCCATCTATTTAATTTCAGTAGATACGCTGGTTTTTATATTCTCAATATATTGCGTAAAAAAAATCAAATGTACGAAGAATAAAGTATATGCAATGGCATATGTTTTTCTTCTATTTTTTTTCAAGAGCATTATTAATTTCAAAATACCTTTTGTTGATAATAAATTTTCCATAATAATATCAACTTGTATTTTTGTTATAGCAAGTGTTTGCATCATCATCCGTCTCAAGAAATAGTATATATAAAAAATATACTATGGAAAGCTCCGTCTAAAATTGGTGATAAAAAAAGCGCCACGGCGCACAGCACAAAGCAAGTTCGGTTAAATGCAGCTTAACTTCAAGGGCAGGAAAAGAATGGCAACGGCGCATCGTCATTCCCTGCCATCCATGTGCCCATATGGGCACGCCAATGGCCCTGACAGACCAGACCGGCCAGGTGACCTGGGCCGCGAAGCTGCACCCCTGGGGCAATGTGCTGCAGGAGTACAACCCGCAAGGCCTGCAGCAGGCGATCCGGCTGCCGGGGCAACACCATGACAGGGAAACGGGGCTGCATTACAACCGGCATCGGTATTACGATCCGGTGCTGGGGAGTTATGTCAATCAGGATCCGATTGGGTTGATGGGGGGGGCAACGTCTTTAGCTACGGGGCCAATAACCCTATAAGACGCTATGATCCATTGGGCCTCGATTGGGTCAGATCAGGCATCACTTATCCCAGATATTCTCCAGATCCAGATAATCCACTCAATTTCAACACAGTGTATTGTGATGATGAGGAAGTGAAAATAAACTCAAATAATGCAGGAAAGTGTCCGAATGCTCTCGGCACTACCGTTGCGCACGAAAATTCTCACAAAGAAGACATATTAAAATCAAATAACGATGTATGCAAAGGAAATAAAGTAATATCTCAAATTGTAAAAATTAATAAAAAATCCGCCTTGCCTCAGAAAGAAAAGCGCATGAACTGGAAATAACCATTCTGGAAAATTCTTTAAAGGATCCTCCCGTTGGATGCACCGCATACGGATTCGAAGCAGAGATGCGAACTACGAAAAAAGAACTCCTGAAAGTCCATCATGGCACCTATCCGAATTAAATATAGACTTACAACGTATTTGGTCAAGATGATAATATTGATATTCCTTCCCCATGAATCTCATGGAGAATCCAAGGAATATCTAAATATCATTGAATATTCTTTGACCTTAAAAGTAGAAAAAAACTCAATAAAAACAAATATTGCAAACAACTCATCAAAGGATATTAAATTAAGAAAAGACTCCCTTCCATCGTCCCTCCTTATTCGTGGGATAAATCTTAGCGCCTACTCTGATTCAGAAGATCTTAAGCCAATTGGCTTATTTCTCCCAATTGGGAGCAATTCAGATTTAAAAACAATACCTGCCGGGGGTGAATTATCCGGAGAAATAAACATAAATAAATTAATAAACAATGATTGCTCTCTTTTGAAGAAAAATCCAATAATAATATTCTGGAGATATTCGGCTCAGGCTGATGAAGGCATTCTGCCGGCCACAGAGGGAGCTATAAGAGTAAATGGCAAAGATGTTTCATGCGATTAATGCATGTTATGAATTTTTCGTCTTGATGGAAAAGCACCAGACGAGCACAATAAATTTGATGGTAAAAATTATGACTAATGCGATAAGCTCAAAGTACTTACGCGTTAGGAGAAATTAAGGCCATTATGGCAAGGTGGATGAGGTAAAAAAGTACAGGTGCCGAATCCGGCTATCTAGAGCGTATTTTGAATTTCCCACAGAAATCAGTACCTGCATGACTGCTGGCGACATGAGCACAGTAAAGACCAACGATTGAAGACCATTCAGCTCAGCAGCCGACGGACCGGACCGGCCAGGTGGCATGGGCCGCGAAGCTGGGCCCATGGGGCAATGTGCTGCACGAATACAACCCTCAAGGCATCCACTAGGCGATCCGACTGCCGGGGCAGCCCCATGACAGGGAGATGGGGCTGTATAACAACCAGCATCGATATTACGATCCTGTGGTGGAGAGTTATATCAATCAGGATCCGACCGGGTTGGGCGGAGGGGTAAACAAAAGTATATATGCGATAAATCCCATGATTTCCATTGATCCTTTGGGCTTGTGTGCAGAGAGAATTTTGAAAGCAGCGGGGAAAAATAAAAAATCAAGAAATATATTCATACGCCTCGATTTCTGGCTTTGGGTCGAAAATAAATGTAATCTCTTTGTTCATGAAGTGCTAGAAAATGCAGATGTCGAATCTCCATCGCGCTACAGATTCGGAATTATCCCAAGAGGACCAGCAACTGCTGGAGATTGGGAAAATCCACAAAAAAACAATTCCCGTATTTGAATTTGTTACTTCTACAAAGCCTGGTAATATTGTTGCAGTAGCATGCCTATATGGGGACGCTACTGGGCATGTGCCATTCGTGACGGGGAGTCGTACAACCATTGGCGCAGGCTCAGAAGACGGATCACATTCAACTGGTTGGTCATGGAATGGGGTATCGCCTAAAGAAAATCAAATATATAGAAGATGAAAAGATTGAAAAAAATGATGAAAGCAGCAGTTTACATAATAGCGGCAGCGCTTGGTTTTCAAATAATATCTTTGCTAATTTTCTTGATGGCACCGATGAAAATTGATTTATCGGATATAGAGGGATTTAATTTGTCTTATATTTTTAATAAGCTTGGAAATCCAGACTATGATTTGAGTGTCAAAGATATATTGGGATGGCAAAGCCATCGCTGCCTAATTCGTCAAAATGTCGTAATTAGGATAAAAGAATCGAATATTAAACCAACTGCTTTCCCTGCATCAATAAGTGTTTCAAATACATTGGGGGAAGAAACTCATTATTTCAAGTTATCAAAACACTCAAGATCTGACGGAAATAACAATTTTATTAGAACGACCACCATAACCGTATGGCCATACGGTGATTTTCTAATAAGTAAAGAGATTGTTGAAAACAAAAATCACCAGTCACAGTGAGTCTCGATATGCGTAGATTGTTCAGCCCCATGGGTTATAACAAGATGGGCCAAAACGCGCGCAGATCGCTTGGTCATGTTGGGTATGCACGACGAGCACACCATGAAAATGCTGCAGGAGATGCGCAAGTAACTGCAAAAGCAGGAGCGAGCGTAACAGGGCTCCGTAGCCATCCATCACTACCACTGCGACCATCTGGGCACGCCCATGGCCCTGACCGACCAGCGAGGGTTAGTGGCCTGGGTCGCACAGTAGGACCCCTGTGGCAATGTGCTGCAGGAATACAACCCACAGGGGACGTCTCGCAGAGGTTTCAGCTATGGAGTGGTGAATAAGGATTGCTTCATAAAGCACATCACGTAAGCCAGGAAATAGTACAACCGGGCGAGAATAGTGACCTAGGAAAAATTACAGAACAAGCTTAGAAAGATTTCAAAGGCAATGAAATCAATGCGTTCAAAATTACTTGCGGATGCGATTGGACTGATTTTCTTTCTTGCATTACCCATGCCGGCTTTCGCTTTTGCAACCGATGTGGTGTTGTATTATTTTTGGGCAATATTTTTCGTATTTTTGGTTTGCATTGTTGGATCTATATATTTGCATTCAACAAGGAAAGCAATATATGCATCAATTTGGATAATAAGCATATTTTCCTCTGTTTATTGTGAGGTTCCAAGAAGTATAAAAATGCTGGTGACGATTTATTTGCTCATTAGTCCGATAATTATTCTTGTGTTGATTTTTTGTAGAAGTAATAATAAGCAGCAGAGCGAGAGAGAAAAAAATAACACCTGACAAAGATCGTGAAAAATAATTTCCAAGATAGTATTGATGATGGCGGTGTATGGATCATAGAAAGAACTCTGGTGCGCTTAATACAAGAAAAGACTGGAAAACTCCATGAAGATTAAATTGGTAATTATTATTTTAATCTTGCTAAATGGATATTTTTTCTTCAGAAAAGATGGTTTTGATTATTATATAAATAAAGATTACGACTTTGTTTGTGTATTTCCGCCATATACGCCAAAATTAGTTGTTCTTGAAGAGCTGAGAAAATATTCAAGTGATTTAAAGGATGATGTGGCGTACAAAGAATCAATGGACGATGGTATTTTTACTTATTTCTTTATAAAAAATAATGAAATAATTTCTTCTGGAGAAGAAATGGTGAAGAATAATTCGATGGGTGAATATGGTTGTTTGGGTAGATGAAGATATTACCGCGATTTAACTTTCCTTGAAGTGAAGACTTGTGCCAAGTGCCATAGTCTTTTTTAACTAATGCACTCACACAGTTAAGCGAGTATTTTAGTACTGCATCCAATCTGGAGTGGGTGTGCACAGATCTTTCTTTGCTGATGTTGGACTAGCTGTTGTTGCAAAAAATAAATGGCTCTTTTTGGCCGGGGCGCTACTGTTATGCATGTCAAATTGTCCAATAGTCACGGTAATTTTGGTGGCGGATGTAGATTAGTTAGGCTGCAAGTAATAGAGGCTCCACTGGAATTTTTGGAGTTTCATTCTTGGGTATTGCGAAATAAGCGCTTGTTTTATGAGTATTGAATACATAAGCCCATGAAGAAGATAATAAAAGTATCTTTCGGATCATTCGTTGTGGTTGCACTTCTGGGATTTATTTTTCTTATTTCTTCAATCGAGAATGAAAAGGAGAGCTTCTTCTCTTCCTATGATCTATTGGATGAAGATGGACAAAGATATATCTCTTGGCTTCCCGCTTTTTTACCAAAGACTGCCTTTAATATCAGAATATATGCTGATGTGGAAACTAATCATTTTTATATGTTCTTTCAGCTGGAAAAAATTCAATCTATTGATTTTCAGAAAAAGATGAATATGAAAGCATCAAAAAATGGAGTGGCGCTGCTTCAAAAGGGCGTTGAGAAAATAAAATCAGGGTGGTGCGCTTTTCAGGACATTTCGAATGGATTTGGTGAAAATCTATATCTGGTGGGAAAAGTAAGCTCTAGTGAAGAAATTTATTATGTGACGAAGGCGACAACGGCTACTAATTTGAATTCGACTGAATACACTTCGGAAATAGTGAAGAAATATTGTGAGCATGGCGATTTCAAGCCTGAAATGCAATATCTGGACATCAGGTAATTGACGCGGGTGAATCTGTAGGATGTGATTTTTTGCCGTCAGAAGACCGCCTCAGCCTTGCATCGCTCCTATAAAAAAGCGCTTGAATACGAACCCAATCCTCGCTGCCAAAGCACAGCACAGGCCTCATCGTGAATTAAATTCACAGATGGTGTTCCAGCAGACCGGCTAGTCCCGCACAGCCCTTGAATCCATGATCCCGCCATCGACAGACATCGGGTTCCTTGCATGCGGCAACTTTTTCCATCGCTTTCCACGGCCTCGGGCGCGGCCCTTCTGGCGCTTGTGATTTCCACGCCTGCCATGGCGGATTCGACGGTGCCGGCGGGTTCGGCTGAAGCCTCCAACTGGGCTGCCACGTGGCAGGCCAGCCCGCAGCCAGTCTGGGGGGCGGACTTCCTCTTTCCCACCAACCTGCCCGCCGTTCTGCAGGACCAGACCGTGCGCCAGGTGGCGCGCATCAGCCTGGGCGGGCCGCGCCTGCGCATCGTGCTGTCCAACGCCTATGGCGGCCAGCCTGTGACCGTGGGCAGGGCGACCGTGGCAAAGCCGGTGCCGGAGGGCGCCATTGACGCTGGCAGCCTGCAGGCCGTGACTTTTGGCGGCAGCGCGCAAGCCACCATTGCCGCAGGCGCATCCCTGGTCAGCGACCCGGTGGCCTTGCCGCTGTCCTCGCTGTCGCAGGTGGCCGTGAGCCTGTACCTGCCCGGCGCCATGCCTGTGCAGAGTTTTCACTGGGATGGGCGCCAGACCGGCTGGATCGTGGCGGGCGACCAGTCCGCTGCTGCGGCGCTGCGGACTTCGGACCCTGGCGCAATCAGCAGCACGGCCCGCCCGCTGTTGGCGGGTATTCAGGTCGAGGCCGACCCCGCGTCACCGGCGGCGCCCGTGGTAGCGGTGATGGGCGACTCCATCACCGACGGCGCCACGGCCAGCCTGGACCGGGACAGCCGCTGGCCGGATTTCCTGGCCGCGCGCCTTGCGCCGCACGGCGCGGCGGTGGTCAATGCCGGCATTTCGGGCGCGCGCCTGCTGTCGGATGGCATGGGCGAGCATGCGCTGGCGCGGCTGGAGCGTGATGTGTTGGCCCAGCCCGGTGTGCGCAGCCTCATCGTGCTGCTGGGCATCAACGATATTTCCTGGCCCGGCACGGCCTTTGCGCGGCAAGCGCCGCGTCCCACGCTGCAGGACATGGCAGAGGGCTATCGCCAGCTGGTTGCCAGGGCGCGCAGCCACGGCCTGCGCGTGATCGGCGCCACCTTGCCGCCCTTCGAGGGCGCCTTGCCAGGCACGCCGCTGGACGACTACTACCAGGCCGAAAAGGACGACCTGCGCCGGCAGGTGAACGCCTGGATACGCCTGGGCGGCGCCTTCGATGCGGTGATCGACTTCGATGCCGTGCTGCGCGATGGCGCCCATCCCTCCCGCATCGCGGCGCGCTTCGACTCGGGCGACCACCTGCATCCTGGCGACGAAGGCAATCGCGCCATGGCCGATGCGGTGGATCTGAACGCCATACTGCCGGGCCTGCTGCCGCGCTAGCCGCGCCTGCACGCGGTGGCGTTGATGGTGGCGTTGGCGGCGGCGGGGCTGTCTCCCTATAAAATGCAAATGGTTCTCATTTGTCATTCGTCCCTGGCCTGCCTGCGCCCTGGGATACAGGGAGGGGTATCGTGGCCGCCGCCGAGTTTGCGCTTCAGCAACAAGTCGAAATTCTCTACACCGATCACCACGGCTGGCTACGCGGCCTGCTGCGCCGCAAGCTGGGCAATGCCTTTGATGCGGCCGATCTGGCGCACGACGTTTACCTGCAACTGCTGCGCACCGGCCGTGTTCCGCCGGCCGACGAGCACCGCCGCCATCTCACCCAGATCGCCAACGGCCTGGTGATCGACCTGTACCGGCGCCGCCGCGTGGAGGCGGCCTATCTTGAAGCGCTGGCCCTGCTGCCCGAGCAGATGGCGCCCTCCGAAGAAACACGTGCCCTGGCGCTGGAGGCGCTGGTGGAGATCGACGCCGCGCTGAACGGCCTGCCACCCAAGGCGCGCAAGGCCTTGCTGCTGTGCAAGCTGGACGGCATGGCCTACCGCGACATCGCGGCCGAGCTGGGCGTGTCCGTGTCTTCGGTGGAGAAATACATCGCCGCCGGCCTGCTGGCCTGCTACCAGGCGCTGCACGGCCCGGTGTGCTGAACGGCCCGCCCGCATGTCCTCATCACCGGCATCGCCCGACGCCTCCAGCGAGCTGCTGGAGCCGGCCATTGTCCAGCGCGCCGCCGAATGGATGGCCCGGCTGTGGGCCGATGACGCCAGCGACGAAGACCGCGCCGCCTGCGCCCGCTGGCGTGCCGAGCATCCGCGGCACGAGCTGGCCTGGAGCCGACTGCAGGCCTTTGACGACAAGCTGCGCAGCGTGCCCGGCGGCATTGCGCGGCATACGCTGGCGGACACCTCCGCTGCGTCGCCGGCGTCACGCCGTGGCCGCCGCCGCGCCATGCAGTTGCTGGGCTTCATGGCCATGGCCGGTGGCATTGCCCATGTGGTGCGCGGCACCGATGCCTGGCAAATCGCCGCTGCCAGCCATGGCACGGCGCGTGGCGAGGTCCGCGAGATCACGCTGCCGGATGGCACGCAGGTGGTGCTGGCCTCGGCCTCGGCCATCGACCTGCGCTTTGACGGGGCCGAACGCCTGATCCTGCTGCGCGCTGGCGAAATCCTCGTGACCACTGCGCCTGATCCGCAAAGCACACCGCGCCCGCTGCGCGTGCGCTCGCGCCACGGCACGGTGCAGGCCCTGGGCACGCGCTTCACGCTGCGCCAGGAAGATGAGCATTCGCGCGTGGCCGTGTTCGAGGGCGCGGTGGAAGTGCGTCCCGCCCGGGCGCCGGGCCAGGTGGTGCGCGTGGAGGCAGGGCAGGGCGCCGTCTTCTCCGGCGATCTGGCCCAGCCCCCGGTGGCCGCGCAGGAAAGCGCCGCCGCCTGGGCGCGCGGCGTGCTGGTGGCCGACAACATGCCGCTGGGCGAGCTGGTGGCCGAGCTGGCGCGCTACCGCACGGGCCTGCTGCGCTGCGACCCGCAGGTGGCCGGCCTGCGCGTCACGGGCGTGTTCTCGCTGCGCGATACCGACCGCGCCCTGCACAACCTGGCGCTGGGCCTGCCCGTGCAGGTGGTCTCGCGCACGCGCTATTGGGTCACGGTGCAGGCGGCGGGCTGAGGCGCCTTTCATCACGGCGCCTTCCCTGTCTCTTGGAGCCCGTTACCGGCTGATTCAACTTCCTGCTCCTGCGGATTGAGGGTTTGGCGTTCTCGTTCGGAAGACAGGCAAGAGCCCTTGTTTTCTGTCCCGCCATGCCCTCCAGGAAATCCCATGCACTCCACCGATGCCGATGACCCCCAGGCCGGCCCCGGCCCCATTGCGCAGACGCTGCAGCCCATCCGCGCGCAGCTTGTTCTTGCCGCGCTGCTGTCGTTTGCGGGCGCCGTGCTGGCGCTGGCGCCGCTGGCCGGCATTGCCCACATCGCGCGGCTGGCGCTGGCCGATGGCGGCATGGTGGCGGCCGATGCCTGGCGCGTCATCGCGCCGTGCCTTGTCTGCCTGTTCGCGGGCATGGCCCTGGTGTCGGCGGGCGAGCTGGTCGCCCATCTGGCCGACAACCGACTCACCCACGGGCTGCGCCTGTCGGCCATGCAGCGGCTGGCGCGCGTGCCGCTGGGCTGGTTTTCCGAGCGGGCCTCGGGCCAGGTCAAGCAGGCCATGCAGGACGACGTGGCCACCCTGCACGAGCTGACCGCGCACTTCTACACCACCGTGGGGCGCGGCGCGGGCACGGTGGCCGCTTCTGCGGTCTACCTGGTGGCCATGGACTGGCGCATGGCCCTGGTCTCGGCCCTGCCGTTCGGCATCTTCTTTCTGGTGATGCGCCATGCCATGCAGGCCAGCGGCGCCCACATGCCGGCCTTTGGCGCGGGGCTGGCGCGCATCAACAACGCCGTGGTGGAGTTCGTGCACGGCATTCCCGTGGTCAAGGCCTTTGGCGCCAGCGGGCGCGCCCATGGCAGCTACCGCGAGGCCGTCGATGGCTTTACCGACGCCTTCCTCGGCTTTGCGCGTCCGCTGGTGTCGGCGCGCGCCAATGCCAATGCGCTGATCGCGCCCGTGGCCGTGCTGGGCGTGGTGCTGGTCTTCGGCACGCTGTTCACGGCCCTGGGCTGGATGGCGCCCGTGGACGTGCTGCCCTTTGCCCTGGTGGCGCCGGGCATCAGCGCGCCGCTGCAGCTGCTCAGCTTCAACCTGCATGCGCTCAACCACGCCACGGGCGCCGCCCAGCGCGTGCAGGCGCTGCTGCGCACGCCCGTGCTGGAGCAACCGGCCGCCGATCAATGCAGGCTGCCCCAAGGCTGCGAAGTCCGCTTCGAAGGCGTTGGCCATGCCTACGAGGCGGGGCATGACGTGCTCAAGGGCATGGATTTCACGCTCAAGCCCGGCACGGTGACCGCCGTGGTCGGTGCCTCGGGCGCGGGCAAGTCCACGCTCGCCCGGCTGTTGCTGCGTTTCTTCGACCCGAACGAAGGGCGCATCACGCTGGGCGGGGTGGACCTGCGGCAGATCGAGACCCGGCAGCTGTACCGCCACCTGGCCTTTGTGTTGCAGGACGTGCGCCTGGTGCACGCCAGCGTGCGCGAGAACATTGCGCTGGGCCGGCCCTCGGCCAGCGCGCAGGAGGTGGAGGAGGCGGCGCGCGCCGCCCACATCCATGAGCGCATCCTGGCGCTGCCGCGCGGCTATGACTCGGTGATCGGCGAAGACGCCCAGCTGTCCGGCGGCGAGCAGCAGCGCCTGAGCATTGCGCGCGCCGTACTGCTGGACGCGCCCGTGCTGGTGCTGGACGAGCCCACGGCCGCTGCCGATGCCGAGAGCGAGGCCGCCATCCAGGAAGCCCTGTCGCGCCTGGCCGCCGGACGCACCCTGCTGGTCATCGCCCACCGGCTGGACACCGTCATGCATGCGGACCAGATCCTGGTGGTGGAGGGCGGAGCCATCCGCGAGCGCGGCCGCCATGCCGAGCTGCTGGCGCTGGGCGGACGCTACGCACGGCTGTGGGCGCTGGGCGGGTATGCACCACCGCCCACGCAAGCCCAGCCTTTCACCCCCGCCCTGGCCCCGGAGCTGCCGCCATGCTGAAGACCCTGATGCAACTGCTGGGCGACGATGCCCGGCTTTTCCGCCGCTATGCCTGGATGGCCGTGCTGCATGGCCTGCTCAGCGGCCTGGTTGTCACGGCCCTGGTGCCCGTGCTGTCGCGCCTGCTGGCAGGCGATGTGCGCGGCGCCGCGGCCTGGCTGGCCGTGCTGCTGGCGGGCGTGGTGCTGTGCTGGGCCTGGCAGCGCCAGGTGGAAAAAGCCGGCCTGGGCCTGGGCGCGGCCGTGCTGCGCGTGGCGCGCCACCGGCTTGGTGACCATGTGGCCCGCCTGCCCGTGGGATGGTTCACCCCCGAGAACACGGCCCGGCTCAACCACGTCGTTTCGCAGGGAATGATGGAAGTGGCCCAGCTGCCGGCCCATGTGTTCACGCCCGTGTTCAGCGGCGCCGTGGCGCCCGTTGCCGTAGTGGCCGCGCTGTTTGCCATGGACCGGCGCATGGGCCTGATTGCACTGCTGGCGCTGCCGCTGCTGGCAGGCGTGCTGCTGGTCACCGCGCACCTGGGCCGCCGTGCCGACGAGCGCCTGCAGCGCAGCATGGCCGGCGCCAGCCAGCGCATGGTGGAGTTTGCGCAGGCGCAGTCGGTGCTGCGCGCCTTCAATGGCGAAGGCGGTGGCACGCGCTGGCTCGAGCAGGCCCTGGGCCGGCAGCGCGCATCGGGCGCGCAATCCATCCGCCTGGCGGCGCTGTCGGGCGTGCTCAATGGCTGGGCCGTGCAGGCCGTGTTTGCGGCCCTGCTGGTGGCCGGCGCGCTGTGGCTGGACGAGCGCCTGGTCGGCGTTGCAGCACAGGGCATGGGAATGGAAGCCGCCATCCCCGTGATCGTGGCCCTGCTGCTGGCCTGCCGCCATGTCGATCCGCTGCTGGAGGTGGCCGGCTACGCCGACTCGCTGCGCGCCGCGCGCGTGCAGCTCGATGCCGTGCGCGACATTCTCGCGGTCCAGCCGCTGCCCGAGCCCGCCATACCCCAAGCGCCGCGCGATGCCTCGGTGGAGCTGCGCGATGTGGTGTTCCGCTACGCGCCGGGCCAGCCCGAGGTGCTGCGCGGCCTGAGCCTGCGCGTGGAGCCGGGCTCGATGACGGCGCTGGTGGGCGCCTCTGGCTCTGGCAAATCGTCCGTGCTGCGGCTGATCGCGCGCTTTTTCGATGTGCAGCAGGGCAGCGTGCTGGTGGGCGGCATGGATGTGCGCCAGATTGCGGGCGAGCGGCTGGCCGGGCAGATCAGCCAGATCTTCCAGGACAGCTACCTTTTCCAGGGCTCCATTGCCGACAACATCCGCATGGGCCGCCCGCAGGCCAGCGATGCCGAGGTGATGGAGGCCGCGCGCCAGGCCGGCGTGGCCGAGATCATCGAACGCCTGCCGCAGGGCCTGGACACGCCCGTGGGCGAGGGCGGGGCGCGCCTGTCGGGCGGCGAGCGCCAGCGCATCGCCATTGCGCGTGCGCTCATCAAGGATGCGCCCATTTTGCTGATCGACGAGGCCACGGCCGCGCTGGATGCCGAGAACCAGGCCGCCATCGCCCAGGCGCTGGCGCGGCTGCGCGGCCGGCGCACGCTGATCGTGATTGCCCACCAACTGTCCACCGTGGCCATGGCCGACCAGATCATCGTGCTGGACCAGGGCCTCGTCAGCGAGCAGGGCACGCCGCAGCAGCTGGCGCAGGCGCAGGGCCTGTACGCGCGCTTTCTGGCGCGGCGGCGCGCCGCCAAGGGCTGGCGCATTGCGGGAACGCGCACGGGAACGGCCACAGGCACGGGCGAGGACCTCCGTTGAGCGAGCTTGCGAAGCCAAAGACAGGGACGCAGGCCCCGCGCCTGGCGCCGTGGCTGCTGCCGTTTGCCGCGCTGTGCTGCGCGTCCGTGCTTATCGGCGCGCGGCAGGTGGACTGGGGGCAGCTGATGTCGCTGTCGGGCGATGCCTGGCTCACCCTCACGGCCAGCCGCCTGCCGCGCCTGGCAGCGCTGGTGCTCACGGGGGTGGGGCTGTCGGTGTGCGGCGTGGTGCTGCAGCAGATCGTGCAGAACCGCTTTGTGGAGCCTGCTACCTGCGGCGGCCTGGATGCGGCCAAGCTGGGCATTCTGGTGTCGCTGACGGTGGCGCCCGCCTCGGCCTTCACCTCGGGCGCGTGGGGCGTGGCCTGGCGCATGGTGTTCGCGCTGGTGTTCTGCCTGGGCGCCAGCCTGCTGTACGTGGCCATCATCCGCCGCATGCGCCTGCGCAACCTGGTGCTGGTGCCCGTGGTGGGCCTGATGTACGGCAGCGTGCTCAGCGCCATCGCCGAGTTCCATGCCTTTCGCCACAACCTGCTGCAAAGCATGCAGGGCTGGCTGCTGGGCGACTTCTCGCGCATCGTGCAGGGCCACTACGAAATCATCTATCTCATCGTGCCCATCGTGGCGCTCACCTATGCGTTTGCGCACCGCTTCACCGTGCTGGGCATGGGCGAGGGCATGGCCACCAGCCTGGGCCTGAGCTATCCGGCGCTGGCCACGCTGGGCCTGGTGCTGGTGGCGGTCACCGTCTCGGCCACGGTCATCACCGTGGGCGCCATTCCCTTCGTGGGCTTGGTCATTCCCAACCTGGTGGCCATGCGCTGCGGCGAAAACCTGGGCCGCACACTGCCCATCGTCGCGCTCAGCGGCGCCTCGCTGCTGCTGGCCTGCGACATCTTGGGCCGGCTGATCATGCACCCCTTCGAGGTGCCGATCGGCCTGACGGCGGGTAGCGTGGGCGGCGTGCTCTTCCTCGTGCTCATCCTGCGCAGGAGGCCGTGATGCGCAAGGCCTTGCCTCACACCACCGCGTGGATTGCGGCTGCCGTGGTTGCCGTGGTTGCCGTCGCGCTGGCGGCCTGCTTCGTGCTGCTGGGCTCGGGCCTGGACTTCGGCTATGTCATTCCACGGCGGCTGACGCGGCTGTCGGCCATCGTCATCGGCGCCATCTGCATTGCGCTGTCGTCCATCGTCTTCCAGACGCTTGCGGGCAACCGCATCCTCACCCCCGCCATCATGGGTTACGAGGCGGTCTACCTGCTGCTGCAGGCGCTGCTGGTGCTGGCCATGGGCGTGCAAAGCCTGGTGGTGCTGGGCCCCGGCGGCAACTTCTGGCTGTCGGTGGCCTGCATGCTGGGCTACTCCTGGGCCCTGCACCGCTGGCTGCTGGGTGGGGGCCGGGACAACGTGTACTTCCTGCTGCTGCTGGGCCTGGTGCTGGGCATGGTGATAGGCACCTTCACGCAGTTCGTGCAGCTGCGCATCAGCCCGGGCGAATTCTCTGTGCTGCAGGGCTACAGCTACACCTCGTTCAACCGCGCGCGGCCAGCGCAGCTGCTGTGGTCGGCGCTGATCGTGGCCGTGGCCTGCGTGATCGTGCGGCGCAGCCTGCCCGTGCTGGACGTGCTGGCCCTGGGGCGCGAGCAGGCCATCTCGCTGGGCGTGCACTACCAGCGCCAGCTGCGCCTGCAGCTGGCGCTGATTGCCGCGCTGGTGGCGGTGTCCACCAGCCTGCTGGGGCCCACGGCCTTCATGGGCATCTTCGTGGCCCACATCAGCTACGCGCTGGCGGGCACGGCGCGCCACCGCGTCACGCTGCCGCTGGGCTGCGCCGTGGCCGTGTCCATCTTCATCGCGGCGCAACTGGCGGTGGAGCATGTCTTCAACTACCGCACCTCGGTGGGCATCCTCGTCAACCTCGTGTGCGGCAGCTACTTCCTCGCGCTCATGGTGCGCGGGCGCGGCCGGGCCTGAGCTGGCCCCCGGCCTCCCAAAAACACCCAATGCAATGCATCCCATTTTTCAGGAGAGAAAGCCCGTGACCCGTCTGTTCCGCATTCCCCATCACTCTTCCATGTTGGCCCTGGCCGCGGCCCTGGCCCTGTCGGCCTGCGACCGGCCCGCCAACCCGTCGGCACAGGCCACAGCGCCGCAGGCGGCGGCCGGCGAGTTCAAGCCCGTCACGGTGCAGCACCAGCTGGGCACCACGGTGGTGGAGCGCCCGCCGCAGCGCGTGGCCGCGCTGGACATGAACGAGGCCGACTTCCTCGACCAGCTCGGCGTGCCCATTGCCGGCATGCCCAAGGACTTCGTGCCCCACTTCCTGGCCCGGTACAAGGACGATGCCAACGTGCAGGATCTGGGCTCCATCGTCCAGCCCAACCTGGAGCGCGTGCACGCGCTCAAGCCTGACCTGGTGCTGATCTCGCCCATCCAGGCCAGCGCCTACCAGGAGCTTTCGGGCTTTGCGCCCACGGTGCATTTCGACGTGGACTTCAGGAACAGCGGCACCCGGCACCTGGACACCGTGCGCGATCACCTGCTCACCCTGGGCCGCATCTTCGGCAAGGAGGACCTGGCGCGCGCCAAGGCCGCCGAGATGGACGACAAGGTCGCCCAGGCCCGGCGCGCCACCGAGGGCCGTGCGGAGACGGCCCTCATCGTCATGCACAACAACGGCGCCTTCAGCTCGTTCGGGCCGCAGTCGCGCTACGGCTTTGTCTTCAACGCGCTGGGCGTCAAGCCCGCCAGCACGGCGGCCGAGGCCGACCTGCACGGCCAGCCCATCTCCAGCGAATTCATACAGCAGGCCAACCCGGACATCCTCTACGTGATCGACCGCACGGCCGTCATGCAGCGCCGCCCCGGCATGGACGCCGCAGGCATGGACAACCCGCTGCTGCGCCAGACCAGCGCCTGGAAGAACAACCGCGTGGTCTTCGTCGATTCAGAGGCCTGGTACGTCACGGCGGCCAGCGTGACCTCGGTGAAGCTCATGGTCGATGACGTGCTCAAGGGCTACGGCGATGCGCCGGCAGCGGGCGCGGGCCCGGTGGCCGCTGCGGTTGCAAATTGATCGCATTCTCGATTGAGGGTTTGGCTTTCTCGTTCGGAAGACAAGGTGAAACACCCAACGCCTACCCGAATCGAAAGGAGTCCCGCATGGCACTACGCCATCCATCCCGCCCCGCGCAGAACGGCGCATCGCGCGCCTTGCCGCACCCGGCCTTTGCCTCCAGGCACACGGCCATCGCCGTGCAAATGCTCTGCATGGCGGGCCTGGCACTCGGCGGCCTGGCCGTGGCCATGCCGTCCGCGCTGGCGCAGGCGGCTGCCCAGGGGGCCGCATCTGGAGCAGCCTCCGGGGCGGCACCCGGCGAGGCCCGACGCGCCTTCAGCATCCCCGCCGGTCCGCTGGGCCAGGCGCTCAACGCCTTTGCCGCATCGGCCGGCGTGGAGCTGACGGTGGATTCCAGCCTGCTGCAAGGCCGCAGCAGTGCAGGCCTGTCGGGCAGCTACAGCGTGGCCGAAGGCTTTGCCGAGCTGCTGCGCGGCCAGGGCCTGCGCGCGCTGCGCGAGGCCAACGGCAGCTATACCCTGGGCCGTGACCGCAACGCCGCAGCGCCCGTGGAGGGCGGCGTGCTCCTGCCCGCCGTCACCGTGCGCGCACAGGCTCAGCAGGCGCCCGAAGCCTATGCCGGCGGCCAGGTATCCACGGGCGGCCGCATGGGCCTGCTGGGCGACAAGGACTTCATGGAGACGCCCTTCAACACCATCAGCTACACCGAGAAATTCATCGCCGACCGCCAGGCCCGCGACATCACCGACGTGATCTCCGCCGCCGACCCCACCGTGTTCAGCACGGGCATGACCGGCATCATCAGCGAGAACTATTCCATTCGCGGCTTCAGCTCCAGCATTGGCGATGTCACCTTTGGCGGGTTGTTCGGCGTGGCACCGTTCTACCGCGCATCGCCAGAAATGTTCGAGCGCGTGGACGTGCTCAAAGGCCCCTCGGCCCTGCTCAACGGCATGCCGCCCGGCGGCTCGGTGGGCGGCACGGTCAACCTCGTGCCCAAGCGCGCGGGCGACGAGCCGCTCACGCGGCTGACCACCTCCTTCATGTCCGATGCGCAACTGGGCGCCCACATCGACCTGGGCCGCCGCTTTGGCGAGCGCAAGCAGTTCGGCATCCGCTTCAACGGCGTGCTGCGCGACGGCGACGGCGCCGTGAACCAACAGGAAAAGGAAACCCGGCTGGCCTCGCTGGGCCTGGACTGGCGCGGCGAGCGCGCGCGCCTGTCGGCCGACCTGTACAGCAGCGATGACCGCACCGACGGCCTGAACCGCGGCATCAACCTGGCCGCAGGCCTGCCCGTGCCCAGGCCGCCCAAGGCCGACACCCTGCTCAACCCCAGCTGGGCCTTCTACGACACCAAGGACAAGGGCGCCATGGTGCGCGGCGAGCTTGACCTGGGCGACAGCGTCACGGCCTATGCCGCCGTGGGCACCAGCAAGACCCGGTACCGCTCCACGGGCGCCTACCTGATCCAGGTCTTCAACACGGCCGGCGACTACCGCACCAACCTGGCCGACCTGGGATTCGAGATGGACAAGAAGTCGGCCGAGGCCGGCCTCAAGGGCAAGTTCCAGACGGCCGGCGTGGGCCACCAGTGGGCGCTCAACGCCACCTACTACACGCATACCGACAAGCAGTTCGGCCGCCGCAACGTGCTGGCCCAGGACTGGATCACCAACATCTACAACCCCATCTGGGGCCCGGCCACCAGCTTCAACGCGCCACCGATCTCGCGCACCGAACTGCGGCTGACCAGCATCGGCGTGGCCGACACCCTGTCTTTTGCGCAGGACCGCGTGCAGCTCACCCTGGGCCTGCGCCGCCAGCAGGTGCTCAGCGACACCTTCAACGTGGCCACGGGCGCGCGCACCTCGCGCTATGACCAGGGCGCCACCACGCCGGCCGCCGCGCTGCTGGTGAAGGCCAGCGAGCGTGTCTCGGTCTACGCCAACTACATCGAAGGCCTGAGCCAGGGCGCCACCGCACCCATGACGGCGGCCAACGCGGGCGAAGTGTTCGCTCCCTATAAATCCAGGCAAAAGGAGCTGGGCCTGAAGCTGGACCTGGGCGACTTCGCCCACACCTTCAGCCTCTACGAGATCCAGCGCCCCAACGGCTACACCGATCCTGTCTCCAACGTCTTCTCCTTTGGCGGCGAGCAACGCAACCGGGGCGTGGAATGGGGCTTCTTCGGCAACGTGGCCACGGGCGTGCGCCTGATGGGCGGCATTGCCTACGTACAGCCCAAGCTCACCCGCACGGCAGGCGGCGTGAACCAGGGCAAGCTGGCGGCGGGCGTGCCCAGGCTGCAGGGCAAGCTGGGCGTGGAGTGGGACGTGCCTGCCCTGCAGGGCCTGACGCTGACGGCCAATGCCACCACGGCATCCAGGCAGTACATCAATGCCGACAACTCGCTGTCCGTGCCGGGCCGCACCGTGTTCGACGTTGGCGCGCGCTATGTGACCACGGCGGCCGGCCACCCGCTCACGCTGCGCGGCAGCATCACCAACGTGGCCAACAAGGCCTACTGGGCCACGCCGCTGTGGACCAGCCTGGGTCTGGGCGCACCGCGCACTTTCATGCTGTCGGCCACGGTTGATTTCTGAGCGATGACACGGCGCCTTGCCGTAGATCAAGCCGAGCCCGAGCCGGGCCGAGCCTGCGCTGCCGCCCTGCGGGCTATAAACTAGCCCGATGGGGCGGCGAGCATGCCGGCCCGCCAACCGCCCACCCTCCATTACCAGGATGACAGACGCCTATGGACAGCCGCAATGACAGCATGGACCTGAGCGACGACAGCGTGTTCGAGAGCGCTGCGGAGCTGTTCCGTGCCATGGCGGCGCCCGTGCGCCTGAAGATCATCAGCGTGTTGTGCCATGGCGAGAAGAACGTGACCGAACTGCTCGCCGACATCACCACCACGCAACCCAACATGTCCCAGCACCTGAACACGCTGTACCAGGCCGGCGTGCTGGGCCGGCGTCGCGAAGGCGTCAGCATCTACTACTTCATCGCCAACGCGCAGGCGGCGCAGATGTGCCGCGCCATCTGCGCCCAGGTCGCCATCGCGCAGGGCTGAGCGCGGCAGACCCGCAGGCTGCAAAAAGGGATCTCAAGGGATCTCAAGGGGACCCAAGGCGACTCCGCTAGGATGCCATCCATGCCGCCCACACCCACCCTGGTCCAGCCCCTGCCGCTCGATGCCGACGGCATCCTCGCGCTGGCAGCGCGCTCCATGTTCCAGCTGTTCTCCACCATGAGCCAGGGCATGTTCCTGGCCGACAGGGCAGGGCGCATCGTCTGGGTCAACGAGGGCTACCAGCGCTTTCTGCCCGATCTGGGCGTGGCCTCGGTGGACGACTTCCTGGGCCACATGGTCGAGGACGTCATCCCCAACACCCGCATGCGCCGCGTGCTGGAAACCGGCGAGCCCGTACTCATCGACCTGCTCACCAACCGCGCCGGCACCTTCGTGGTCAGCCGCATCCCGCTCAAGGACGATGCGGGCGCGGTCATCGGTGCCATCGGCATCGTGCTCTTCGACCAGCCGGAGACCACGCTGCAGCCCCTCATCAGCAAGTTCGCCGTTCTGCAGCGCGACCTGGACGAGGCCCGGCGCGAGCTGGCCGCCCAGCGCAACCGCAGCCTGCGCGTGGCCGTGCAGGGCGAGCGCCGCGCCAAGTACAGCTTTGCCAGCTTTGTCGGCAGCAGCCCGGCGGCCGTGGAGGTCAAGCGCCAGGCGCGCCGCGCGGCCCAGTCGCTCAGCCCCGTGCTGCTGCTGGGCGAAACCGGCACCGGCAAGGAACTGCTGGCCCATGCCATCCACGCGGCATCGGCCCGCACCGGCGGCCCCTTCGTCACCGTCAACATCGCCGCCGTGCCGGATGCCTTGCTGGAGGCCGAATTCTTCGGCGTTGCCCCCGGCGCCTACACCGGCGCCGACCGCAAGCCGCGCGACGGCAAATTCAGGCTGGCCGACGGCGGCACGCTGTTCCTCGACGAAATCGGCGACATGCCCCTGAACCTGCAGGCCAAGCTGCTGCGCGCGCTGCAGGAGGGCGAGATCGAACCGCTGGGCTCCAACCAGCTCGTGCGCTTTGACGTGCGCGTGGTGGCAGCCACCTCGCGCGACCTGCCGCAGATGGTGCGCGATGGCCGCTTCAGGGAAGACCTCTTCTACCGCCTGCATGTGCTGCCCATCCGCGTGCCGCCGCTGCGCGAACGCAGGCGCGACATCCCGGCCTTGGTCGAAGTCCTCTCCGAAGAACTGGCCCTGCGCAACGACATGCCCCCGCCAGAACTCCTGCCCGACGCCCTGGCCCTGCTGGCCGGCCAGACCTGGCGCGGCAACATCCGCGAGCTGCGCAACGTGCTGGAGCAGGCCGCCATGCGCAGCGAAGACACCGCCATCAACGCAGAGCAACTGCGCGAAGTGCTGCGCTCATCGGGCGTGGAACCCGCCGCCCCCGCACCGGGCCCCGAGACTGCACCCGCCCCGTCCCCTGCCCACAACAGCCCCGCCGACACCGACCTGCTGCGCCCCCTGGCCCAGCAGGTGGCCGAGCTGGAGCGCAAGGCCATCACCGCCACCCTGGCCGCCAACAGCGGCAACAAACTGGCCACGGCGCGCCAGCTGGGCATCTCGCGGGCCACGCTGTATGACCGCATGGCGGTGCTGGAGCTGCAGGGCTGAGTCACCCGCCGCCTGCAGGCCGTACTGTGGCCAGGTATCGGAGCGATGCTTTGCTGGCATGCCCATACCGCTTGCTGCCCGATGAATATTCGGCGTTCAGAGCTTTCTTGGTGTGCTTCTGGGCAACCGGGGCCTGTAGGTCCCACGGCGCAATTGCGGTGGTGAGAGTCCTAGGGAAGTTGCAATAGATGCTTCTTGCGGCATGGTGATGGGAGTACTACTTTGGCTGATAGGCACGGGCCCCGTTTGCTACCCACAATTTATGGCTCATTCCATAGTAGCCAATGGCTCCTTGCGTCATCTGCTTTTTTGCGGCATCCGTGCCGTGCATCCGGTAGATGTTTCTGATGTGCTCGACCTCGCGGATGTATTGGCTTTCCATGGCGGCATTGAGGGATGGGCGCAAGGGAATTCTTGCAGCAGGTAGCTCGTCTAGCATGGACCTGATCGAGATCAGGAGATGTTGGTGCTCCACCAATTGTTCAGGCACTGGTTGGCCGCATGCTGCCAGTGCCAAGTCGACGATCCGGCTTGCGTATGGAAGGCTGGGGCGGCGGTCCTCCAGCATGGCGCGGTATTCAGGGGCTGGGGCCAGCGCCGCCAGGAGTGCACCCCAGTTGGACTCTCGCCAGCCATAGCAAAAAAGCAGATCGTGTAGCAGCGATCTGTCAAAGGCATTGAGGCTGGTGCGAAGAAAATACAGCGAGTCCAGCGGCTCGCAGCGTACTTCGGGGTACAAGGACAGGAACTTGCGGTAGGTGCTGCCCCCGTGGTGGATCGTCTTGAGCAAACGAAGAATTCCACCATTGCTGATCTGCAGGGTTTGAAAAGGTGCAATGCTGATGAATCCAAGGGCATCGCCTGCGAAATAGCGTGGCGTCATGTCATGGGAATGGCTCTGGGGTAAAAATAAATCATCCTTATGAGATAATTTTGTGAAAATTAAATATAGTAAAAAATGGATATTTATCATCCTGGGGATGGCGTTGATTACGGTATTGATTTTGCTGTTCATGATACCAAAGAAACAAGGTGAGAGCATCAGCCCGCGAGGCGTTTACAGGGTTGAGTACTATTACGTGCCATTAGCCCAGAAACTGATTTATCACCAGATGAAAATGCCCATGACTGTGCGTCTTTATGAAGTAAAAACAGGTAGACTTATTTCTGAAAGCGCTGTGGTGGATCTTTGGCTGAATGGCTCAATATATTGGTATCTTGAACCGCCAATGAATAGCATCATGGTGGGGAATGATGTGATATTTGAAAATATTCCAAGGGAGTGCCAAGATTGCCCAAGATTAACTCTTGAGCAAATGACAAATTAGGTCATCGTTGCCAGTAGATACGGACTACCGCCCACAACACATCCCGCTGCGCCGCCGTCTCCACATCCAGTCAGCTCTAGTCATGAACCTCAACAACGTCTTCGACAAGCGCTACTGGATCCCCGGCTTTGCCGAGCAAAACGGCAACAACGACTTCGGCGACCCGCGCAACGTCATGTTCACGCTCAAGTACACGCCGCGCATCTGAGAGACAGGCGTGCGCGGGGACTGAGGGCACGGGCCGTGCGCGCATTCCCACCACGGCCCAACTCAGGCCCAACTCAGGCCCAACCCCCGCCCAACTGCTCCAGCGTGATGCACGCCAGCCACCTGCATCCATCCGATGGCCAGGCGGCGTCATCCGAGATGCAGCGCCCGGTGGCGTCCATCTGGATGCGGGTGACGTGGCGGTTGGCGGCGGGCCTTGAGCGGCGGGCGGGCATGGCCAGCAAGGTTTCGGGTAGCGGCTGCGCTGGTGGATAGGGTTCGAGGCGCGTGAGATTGTTTGCAGAGCGCAGGCGCAGCGGTGATCGCTCCATGCCGATCACCCAGGTCCAGAAGAGCGCCGGGTGGCGAAACCTGTGACCTGGCATTTCCAGCAGCAGCATGGCGCTGCCGCCCCGCTGCATGGCTTGGGCACAACGCAGCGGAGCGAGGGCGGGGAAATTCTCAAGCTGCGCTTTCCAGCCGGGCAGCAGCAAAGCTAGAACCTGCGCCAGCTCTTGCGGGCCGGGCTGTGGCGTCAACTGCAGCGGCAATTGCACCTGCAGCCATGCCCGTTGCCGCAGCACGGCAGCGCATCGCCTTGCACACCACCAGGCGCCCAGCGGATCGGGCAGGCACTGGGCATCGGGAACCGTGGGCAGTGTGGCCCAGCGCGTCTTGCGCGTCTGTGTACCCACCTCGTAGCGCCATTGCGTATCGAAGCGCAGGCCGGGCATGAAGGTACGAATTGGAGACCTGGGCATGTGCATTGCGGCTGCAGATCCACCACCGTCAGGCCGGTGCGGGCCTGGCTGCAAGCGTGACCGTGCCAAGCCACTGGCATGGGTGCCACGGGCCGCCCGCATCATGCAGGAGGCAGGTCCCGTCGGCTTGCACCTGGATCCGGGTGGCGTACCCGCTGGACCAGGGCAGGGTCGAGCCAAAGGGCAGGGCAAGCAAAGTCTTGGGAGGCGCCATGGCCTGCGCACCCGGTGACGGCAATGTGTCGGACGCAACGCAATCGTCGGTGCACGACAACGGCAGCTCCGGCTCGTACCCCACCACCCAGGCCCAGAAAATGCCCGGCTTGGGCCCTTCGCACTCCGGTGACTCCAGCATCAGCAAGGCACTGCCTCCCTGCTCGACTGCCTGGGCGCACAGCAAGGGCGTCCGGGCGCATTCAGCAGGTGCCTGCACGTCCCAATCGGGCAGCAGCACATCAAGGATCTGCGCCAGCTCCTCCACGCCGGGAAGCGGGGGCAGGTGAACGGGCAGCCGCAGGAACAACCAGTGGTGCTGCTCCAGAACCACGGCGCACCGGCGAACGCACCACCAGGTGCCATAAGGGTCGGCCGGGCCAGCAAGGTCGGAGGCCATCGGCAGCTGTGTCCAGCTGGTCTTGCCGGCTTCCGCACGCCTTTTGTATTGCCAGTGACCATCAAAGAGCAGGCCGCTGATGAGGCGTTGACCGGGACTACTTGGCTCCAGCGGAATTTCCCGCTCGTACTGCTCTGGCGTGAGATTGGAGTTCTGCATTTCTTTGGGTCAGGAAAGCCGGTCAGAAAAAGCCGGTCAGGAGAAGCTGCCGTTGACGGCAATGTCGTTGCTCAGTGGCTCCAGCGTGATGGCCGCCGTGCAGCGGTATCGGCTTGCGCGCGCATCCAGGCCATCCACATCACACAGCCCCTCGCCATCCACCGTCACCCTCAAGGCGTGATTCCATGCCAGGGGCGAGCCGAAGGGCCAGATCAGCAGCGCGCCAGGGCGCCCGGGCATGTCAAAGGCTGAAATGCGCTTGGCACGCTGGAACCTCTCGTGCATTTCCACGCCGATCACCCAGTCCCAGAAAACGGCTTGCACGCCATCGCTCGAAACCTCGGCCTGCAGTTGCAGCAAAGAGCAGCCACCGGCAAGCAGCGCATCGGTGCTGCGCAGCAGCGGCGCCTGTGTCGAGGGGTCATCCAGCACCTTCACGTTCCAGCCCGCAAGCATTGCGCCCAGGGCCAGCGCCACATCGCCACATTCCGGCTGCGCAGGCAGGCCCGAGGGCAGATGCGCGGAACGCCAGGGCCTGCGATTGAGCACTGCAACGCACTGGCGCACGCACCACCAGGCCCGCTGTGGATCTGCTGCAGCCATGCCGCCGGCCCGGGTTGCCGGCAGCCGTGCCCAATAGGCTCGGCCTGAGGGCGTGAGCGCCGAGTAGGTCCACAGTCCGTCAAAGCGAAGCCCTCGGGTGAAACGGTGGGTGAGGTGCGTGGTCTCATCCATGTGGGACCTTGTCTTGGTGGACTTCAACACGGTGCGTGCCCCGTCAATGGCCCTGCATTGCCGCGTTGCGCGGGCGACAACGTGATTGCAGCCAGGCAGCGGCACTCGCGCCACTGCCCGTCAATGCCATCCACATCGCAATGCCCGTCGCGGTTCACCTGCACCCGCGCCGCATAGCCGCAGGCCCAGGGCATGCTCCAGCCAAAGGGAATGGCGAGTAGCGCGACGGGGCGGGGTGCACGGCATGACGGCCATGGCTTCACCGGCGCGGGCAGCATTCTCTGATGCATCTCCACACCAATCACCCAGGCCCAGAACGTGCTCTGCGGGCACCGGTTCAGCGCCTCTGACTGCAGTTGCAGCACGGCCCCGCCGCCCGCCAACAGCGCCCGGGTGCAGGACTGCAGCGGACTGTGCCCGGCCCCTGCGCTGAGCTGCACCTGCCAACGCTGCATCAGCGCGTGCAGAGCCAGCGCCACATCTTCCGGCCCCGGCCGCAAGGGCATGCCTGGCGGCAGATCCACCGACTGCCACATCTCCCGCCGCAGCACGGCAGCGCAGCGCCTCACGCACCACCAGGCGCCATGCGGATCGGCTCTGCCCGCATCCGGCTGCCCCAGCGGCAGCCGCAACCAACAGGCCCGGTCCGATGGCGCGCGGGCGGCGTACTTCCAGCGCGCGGCGAAGTGCAGGCCGGGAGTGAAGTGGTGGGTGATGTGCATGGATTCCAAAATTGCGGCCAATCGCGATGGCTGATGAATTGGTAGATTTCTTAAATTAATACAGCAATGCTTTATTAAATCAAGTATTGGTTTGTATCAATTGTTAAAAGCAGAATCCAGCAATGCTTGAGAAAACAGCGAAGCTGATGCGGGTCAGACTGGAGGCCGCGTTCGCCCGGTGGCAGCCTGTGGATGGCAAGAAAACCAAGAAACGCCTTGCCGAGCTGTGCGAGAAGGAGTTGGGCGTCAAATGCACTCCCCAAGGCGTCAATGGCTGGTTCAAGACGGGCCGCATGGACAAGATGTGGCTTTCCGTGGTCGGAAGAATCCTGAACGTAGACCTGCTTTTGGACGTTGATGTTTCCGCAGATGCCACGGTCTCGGCCGTGGGGCGCGCCTATCCTCTGAGCTTCACGGGACCGTCTCGCCGCCGGAGGATTCGCCTCGTGGAGTTCGGAGACGACAGCCCTTCACAGGGTGCTTTCTTCCTTCAACTCGATGGCGACTCCATGTTCCCCGAGTTCCGCGAAGGTGACCGTGTGCTGATCGACCCTGCCGTCACGCCGCAGCCCGGCGACTATGTAGCCGCCAAGACCGGAAAGAATGAAACCCTGTTTCGCAAGTACCGGCTGCTCGGCCACGATGACGGCGGCGAGGAGGTTTTCGAACTGATACCGCTCAACCAGGATCACCCCGTCATGCGCAGTGACAACTACGGGCTTTCCGTGATCGGAACCTTGCTGGAGTTGCGGCGGAAGTTTCCGCGACCTTGAGCCTAGGATCTGCCAATATGCGCAGTTCCGTGAATACCGGCTTGGAACGTAATGCGACGCGGAGCATTTCCTCAGGACTGGTCGACCGGCTTGGCCAGTCGTCCAGCGTCTGGTCCGATATCTACTCATTTTGTGACGCTCATCTGTTGCCGACAGGTGTCGACTTTGCAGCGTGAGCGGTCTGTCGTCTGATGGCGGGCTGGGCGGAACAGTGGGATAGCGCTGAACTCCCCACCAGCGGTCGTTCGCGTTAGCCAGCAATCGACCCATTGCGGTCGGTCGAATCGCCTCCGTCAACTCCTGCTGTGCAGCGGTTACCGACGTTCGGGATGTACTCTTGGTCGGCCGTTGTCGGCCGTTGTCGGCCATGAGCAGACGCTCGCCCTTGGGGCACAATCGGCCAGAAGCGGACATTCATCAAGGGTTTATTTTGAGATTTGGGAGCGCCTACAAAGGCGAGGGGGCGGTTCAATGGTTGCTAATTTGGCCTTTAGCGTAGTTTGAGGTAGTCCTTAGCCACCTGAAGCAGGCTTGATGGATGGCACTCTTGTATCATTCTGTGATTTTTTATTGGATCGCACACAGTACCAGGGAGGCTTGTGGTCTAGAATGGATGTAGCAGATTCGAACACTGTTCATGATGCATCGGCGGCTGCACTAGGGTTTTACTATCAGAGCCAATATGCGCTACTGATGTTGGTACGGCTGAGAACAGATGATGCTGCTGTGGCCATTGAGCGGCTTGATGACGTTGAAATCGAGTCCAATGGACAGTCCTTGCTGTATCAACTCAAGCACTCCATACAGGAAAACCCGCCTCCAGTTACTCTCGCATGTGTGGCGCTATGGAAGACCATCAAGGTATGGATAGACGCCATTCCTTTGGTATCGCTCGCTGATACGAGGTTCCACCTCGTCGCAGTGGGCCCCGTACCCGACAGCTCTCCGTTGATGGCACTGTGTGACGAGGAAACGGATCGAGAGCCCTTGCTCAACGCAATGCTTGAGGAGGCGCAGAGGGTTGTCGCAGAGCGTGCGGACGACCGAGTAAAAAAAGTCAGTCTCCGCCATGCTGCTCGCGCCAAAGGCTGTGAGGCCTTTCTCGCGCTTGACCCGACCATCAGATCCAGTCTGCTCAAACGAATCTTCATAAAGCCTGATGAAGTCACCGTCGGAGAGATTCCTGCTGAATTATCCCGACACTTGCATTTGATGCCCAAAGAGCACCGTCTACGTGCCGCTGAGAGCCTGCTTGCATGGTGGGATTTGCAAGTGGTCTACACGCTGTGTGGTAAACGCGACCGGGTTGTTCACCGAAGTGAAGTAGAGCACACCCTATCGTCGATCATTCCCCAGTTGGACGAGGACAAGCTGACTGCTGACTTCGATATGGATGAGCCATCCAGACGACTATCAGGCGGACAGCATGCTGTACCGTCAGATCGCTTTGGTTGGCGGCCAGCCCTCGGACATCAGCAAAGCCGTTCGTGAGCAATGGCGGGCTGCACACCAGCGATCAAAATGGATTCGTGAAAAGCCTCAACTACGCTCGAAGATCGCCAAGTACGACGACAAGCTCAAGGAGTCCTGGTCGGATATTCACACCCGGATGGTCGAAAATTGCGAAATGCGCAGCCCCAATGAGATCGCATCCATGGGGCTTGATGTCTTGCGTTGGACTCATGATTTTGCGCCGAAAGAGGTCGAGCCGATCTCATCAAGCTGGAGCGGTCACTACTACGTGCGAGGAACCTACCAGCTACTGGCTATCGATTTGACGGTGGGGTGGCATGCCCAGTACCTGACGCTTCTCAAGGAATAGGGAATGGCCATCACACACGATATCTATGCCGAAACCAACCCGGCATATTGCGCCGCATTGCTGACACATTTCGTGACAGGGTATCTGTCGTTTGGAACCAGCGCTCCTGACATCACGTTGTGCTACGCGGCTCTGCCGGTAGCACTCTCGGGTGACCTGGCTTCAACCTTTGATCGCACCAATCGAAGTACTGGCTTATTGGAGTGGCTGCACCGTAGCCCGGTCATTCAGATCCGGCTCGCGGACAGGATTAACGGCTCACTGGAAATTGTGACCGAAGCAATCCAATTCGCCTGCTTCAGCCAGTTGTTAGCGCTCAACCCTGAAGGCCGTGTAGTTCACGGGGCGTCCTCGATGCCTCGACATCTCACCGCGCAATTGAGTGAGGACACTCAACAAATCTTCAAGAAAATTCACCGCTTGGGTTACTGGTTTGCCTCGGCGGGTACTACACGGACAGTATTCGACATGATGGGGCTGAAGCTATGAGCCGCTGGAATATTTCAAACATTTTTTTCATCGGTGAGGGTGGTCGGCTGCGCGACCTTCCGCTGAAATTGGGTGAGGTGAATATATTCACCGGTGCATCCGGCACGGGTAAATCCACCCTGATCAAAGCCATTGATTACTGCCTTGGCTCCAGCAAATGCGAGCTGGCGGCGCATGTGAAACGACATAGTCTCGCGGTGGGTGTGAAATGGGTGCTCGGAGATGCGCAGATGATTACTGCGCGGATAGTCCCGCCTGTGGGGCAGGCCACCAGCACCAAAATGTACGTGAGCAACGGACGAGATCTGCCAATTCCAAGCCACGTCGAGCAGCTTCAAGGCTTAACGACACTTGAGGCAGCAAAAGGCTTCATTGAGCGCGCCTTTGGGATTGCTGGTGTGCCCGATGCTTCCGATGATAAAACTGCCCGTAAATGGCGCCCCACGGTACGTCACGCGACGGCTTACATGTTCGTGCCCAAGGATGTCATTTATAACGAAACTGCTCTTCTGCATGGGCTGGATCAGGCTGATGAAGCCCCGGCCATTGTCGAAACGATGCCCTACTTCCTCCGCGTTGTGAGCGAAGATTCGGTGCTCAAGGAGCGGCGCCTGCGTGAACTTCGCAAGCAGCTTGAGCGAGAGGAGCGGCAGCAACGGTCTCGCCAGGCAGCCGGTAGCGACTACAAAAAGCACGCTTTGCGTTTGCTGCATGATGCAAGCCGAAGTGGCTTGTGCGACACCCCTTCCCAGGAGTCTTCCGAGAAAGAATTGGAGGGCGTGCTCAAACGCGTTCAGCGCTCTGCCAGCAGAATCGGTTCGAACCCGAATGAGAGTGAACTTGGCAAGTTGTACGACACTCGTCGTGGCTTACTGAGTACCCTTGAGCAAACGAAAAGGCAATCACGTGCGACCAGCTCGGCCCTTCAGGACATGGTGAGGTTCGAGGGGACGGTGCGACGCCAATATGAAAAGCTGAAAATTGCGGAGCATCTCAAGCCAGCGGCAGACACGTGCCCGGTGTGTGACAGTCCGACCGAACGTGGTGCTGCAATCTCCAAGGCTATCCGCCACTCCATGGCCGTCATTCGGTCGGAGAGTGTGGCGGTTGAGAACGTGCGCCCTCGACTGATCGAGCACCAAGACTCGTTGGATATGGAAATTGATCGCCTGAACCGCCAAGTGAATGAGGTTGATGAGCGCATCAAGACCTGGATTCGCCAGAGTGAGGAGGCTAAGCAGTTGAACACCTTGGCCCAGTACCATGCGAACCTGCAGGGCAAGGTTTCACAGTTTCTGGAGATGAATCCAACCACGCCGCAGCCTGGGGCAGACTTGGGTGTCCTGCGAGACCAGATCCAGAGTTTGGAAGGGCAAATCGACACCGAAGCCAAGGAAAAACTGCTGAGGTTTGCCGAGCGCAAAGTGTCCGAATACCTGTCAGAAGCGTTCGGCCAGCTGCCTACTGTGGCTCCCTGTATTGGGGCCGACCTTCAGTTTTCCTCCAGACCACCAGATGTCGCGATCATCGAGCAAGGCTCCAGGGCTGTGTTGCGGCTGCATGACGCCGGGTCGGACGAAAACTATCTGGCTATTCACATTGCCCTGTCTTTCGCGCTGCAGAAGTACCTGGGAGAGATCAACTCGCCAGTACCTGCCTTTCTTGCGTTTGACCAGATCAGTCGGCCCTATTACCCGCAACGTGGGGAAGACGAGTCGACCATCGAGGAGAACGAAGAGGTCTCAGCCATGCGCCGGCACCTCGACTTCCTTTTTGATGAGACAGCTGCTCAAAAGGGTCTGCAGGTGTTGCTGATCGAGCACGCGTTCTTCGGTGATGACCCCCGGTATGTCAATGCCACTCGCATGCGATGGAACAAGAAGTCAGAGGATGCTCTGATTCCTCGAAATTGGCCTAGGCGGCCAGACACTATTTGACAGGCCGCAACTGCGCCCGTCATGCGGCGAGCGTTTTGGTAGCTCATGCTGGGAATAGTCCCGTGGCTGGATAGTGGGCTTCCAGCATGGCAGAGCAGAATAAGTAGTCGCTAATGATGAGATTAAGCTTAATGATCATGAGCGACTGAAGCGCAACGACGACTGCGAGGTAAACAAGGATGGTGGACTTCATCCGCACCATCTCACTGTGGGACTGAACATCCTTAGTCAAACAGACCTTGGAGAAAGTTGAATCGCTGGGGATTCTCGCTGTCTCATACACCCGAGGTCAGCCCCTGCATGACGACTTTGTGAACGGCAAGCGAGGTAGGGTGGGCACATTTCTGCCCACGCGGATGAAATAACCTCAAAAAAGCAGTGCCAATTTTCAGATGCACCAACCAGTGCTGCATGTCTCAACTGCACCTGGCGTGGGTCACCAAGCGCCCTCCCTGATATCCCAATTTCCGCTTTGGGTCGTAAGCACCAGTTCTCAGCTTACGAGAGCTGCCGTTCAGTTGTCTGGCGCACTGCGATCCAGCAAGTTTCCGGTTTCGGCGTACAGCCGAAGTCCGGTCAGAAAGCTGGGCAAGGTCTGGTAGCGGCGGGAGAGGTCACAGGCTTGCCAAAGCCCAATATCGCAGATCAGCCTGAAGCCGTCGCTCGAAAGTCTTCGCGCGACAACTACAAGAAGGGCAGTTGATGAAAAACGTACTTCGAAGGGGCGCGATCATGGCTTTGCTGGCAACTCTGGGATGCAGCCAGTCGCCGAGTGGGCAATGGGAAGCGACGCAAAGCGTCGATGTTCTGCTGAAAAAAGGCGATCCACAGACGGTGGCATTTGTCCTCAACGCAGGGGACGTTTGCGCACTCGGCCAGCAGTGGAGCTTTGAAAAAGAGCTGCGTTACAAGGAAGTGATCTGCCCCCAAGGCAAGGGCTGGATCACTTCCGACACGCCGTTCAAAAAGCTGAGCGGCTGAGTTGGCAATGGGGCAGGTGCTCGCAGCGCCCCTCAGAAACTATGCATCAACCCCGCAGTCACCCCCGTAGCCACATCCTTGTTCTGCCCGCCCTGAAACCCTCCACTCCAATGCGTGCGGTCCAGTTCCGCATACAGCTTGCTGCGGCGCGAGAGCTTGTATTCCGCAAACAGCAGGGCGCGGGTGTAACCGTCTGCGGCGCGGCCGCTGCGTTCGCGTTCCACGCGGTACAGGGCGGCGGTCAGGTCGAGCGTGCTGCGGGCGGACCAGGTGGCGCCCAGCGAGTGCACGCGCTGCACGGTGCGGCTGGTGGTGGCGTTGGTCTGGCCGTCGCTGCGCGCGGTGTTCAGTGCAAGGCGCAAGTTGTCCCATTTGTAGGTTGCGCCCAGGGTGGCGGCTTTCAGCTCCCATTGGTCTGCGGTCTTGAAGCGCTGGTAGGCGCCGGAGACGGTCCATGTCTGCGTGCCATAGGCCAGGCCTGCGCCGGCCGATGAGCGGGCGGAGCCGCCTTGCGCCGTCTCGCCAAAGCTGTACATGGCGCGGGCGGTGAGGCCGCCGAAGCGGCCGGTGTACTTGACCGAGTTGTCCAGCCGGTACGAGCCCGTGGTGGCGCCCGCGCTGCCGTATTCCACGCCCAGGCCGTGGCTGCTCAGGGCCGCTGTGGCGATGTTGGGGTTGAAGGCGGCGAAGCGCATGCCTACGGGGTCCACGGGGCTGATGGCATCTGCCAGCAGGTTGGTCTGGCGGCCGGCCGTGACCTGGCCCCAGCTGCCGCCCAGGCCCACGATGGCTGCGCGGTCGAAGAATTTGCTGGAGTTGGCGGTGGTGCCGGTGTCCAGGTTCAGGCCGGTTTCCAGGTTGAACAGGGCGTACATGCCGCCGCCCAGGTCTTCGCGGCCGCGAAACCCGAAGCGGCTGGTGGTGTTGACGCCGCTGGACAGCGCGGCGCCCGAGGTGTTGCTGGCCGCGTTGGCGGCGGTAAGGCCGCTGGTGTAGCGCACGCCGGTATCGGCAATGCCGTAGAGCGTGATGCTGGATTGCGCAAGGGCCGACAGCGGTGCGGCGGCAAGGGTGATCAGCACCAGGGTTTTGGTGTTCATGGGTGTGGCGAGGGTGATAGGGCTGGGCAGCGGCATGCCGCAGCAGTGCCGTTGCAATGCCGCTGAACGGAGGTCGAACCGGGGAGGGGTGAAGGCCCCCTGTGTGTCGAGGGCCCTGAGGGCCCTGAGGGCCTTGAGTGCCTAGAGGGCCTTGAGGGCTCAGGGGCCTGCCGTCAGGGCTTGGCCGCCGGCTCCATGCCCGTGCTGCGCACGATGGGCGCGGCGGCGGGGGCTGCCAGGAAGCGGATCAGGTGGCGCGCCGTCTCAGGGCTCTTGGCGCCGGTGGCCACGCCTGCGGAGAAGAAGACGCGCTGCTGCACTTCATCGGGCAGGGGGCCGACGAATTCCAGCTCCTTGAACGGCAGCAGTTCGCTGACCTGCTGGAAGCCGATGTCCGCATCGCCACGCAGAACCACGGCGCCCACGCGCTCGCTGAGGATGCGGGTGGCCTTGCCCTTCATCTGCTCGGCCACGCCCAGGCGCGGGAACAGTTCGTTGGCCAGATAGGTGCCGCTGGCGCTGGCCGAGTAGGCAATGGTCTTGGCATCCAGCAGAGTTTGCTTGAGCGCGTCCACGGTGCTGATGTCGGGCTTGGGCGTGCCCTTGCGCACGCTCATGCCGATCATGGAGCGCGCCAGGTCCACACGGCTGCCCGCTTCCACCTTGCCTTGGGCGGCCAGATTGTCCAAGGCTCCATCCGCGAGGATGACGATATCGAACTGCTCGCCGCGTGCCAGGCGGCTGGGAATGGAGTCCTGCGCATTGCCCATGGAGGCGCCGCGCGAGGTGACGACCTTGTGGCCCGTGGCCTGCTCGTACAGGGGTATCAGCTGGTCATAGGCGGCAGAGAAGCCGCCCGAGGTGACCACGCGGATTTCATCTGCGGCGGCGGTGGAGGGCGTGGCAGCGCCCAGGGCCAGGCCCAGGCTGAGGGCGCCGCCCAGCAGCGCGCCCAGGGTGCGGCGGCGCAGGGGGGATGGCACGGAGGACTGCAGATAGGACTGCTGGGGGGTGGAACGGATGGCGGTCATGGTTTGTCTCCTGGTTTTTTATGGTTGGGGGATGGCTGCCGAGGCTGCTGAGACAGCCAAGGGGGATCAATCGGCGGTGATTTTTCGCTCGCGGATGATGCGGCCCCACTTGGCGTGCTCGGCGGCGATGAACTGGCCCAGTTCCTCGCGGGTGCCCGGGGCGGCGGTCTGGCCGTGCTTGAGCAGGTTGTCGCGCACTTCGGGGGTGTTCAGCACCTTGACCAGCTCGGTGTTCCAGCGGTCCAGCAAGGGCTTGGGCGTCTTGGCGGATGCCACGAAGGCGTACCAGTTGGTGGCGTTGAAGCCGGGGAAGCTCTCGGCCACGGTGGGCACGTTGGGCAGGTAGGCCGGGCGCGTGAGGCCCGTGGTGGCCAGCGGGATCAGCTTGCCCGATTCGATGTGGGGCAGGGCCGTGGGCGGGGCTGCGTAGAAGGAGGTCACGCGGTTGCCCAGCACGTCCTGCAGGGCGGGCGCGCCGCCCTTGTAGGGCACGTGCAGGGTGTCGATCTTGGCGACATCGTTGAGCAGTTCACCGGCCAGGTGCGATGCGGAGCCGGGGCCGGTGGAGGCGAAGTCCAGCTTGCCGGGTTCGCGCTTGGCCTTGGCCACGTATTCGCCCAGGGTCTTGATGCCCGTGGCGGCAGGCACGACGAGTACGTTGGGAAAGTTCACGCCCATGGTGATGGGGGCCAGGTCCTTGAGCGGGTCGTAGCCGATCTTCATGAAGTGCGGTGCGATGGCCAGCGGGCCGATGGAGCCGAAAAGCAGCACCGAGCCGTCGGACGGGCCATTGGCCACCTGCGTGTGGGCCAGGTTGCCGCCCGCGCCGGGCTTGTTTTCCACGACCACGCTCTGGCCGATGTTCTCGCCCAGCTTCTTGGCGATGATGCGCGCGGCAATGTCGGCCGAGCCGCCTGCGGCGAAGCCGACCACCATGACCACGGGTTTCTTGGGGGGGAAGTCCTGGGCCTGGGCGGTGCCCACGGCCAGGGAAAGAAGGGCGGCCAGGGCGCCGCCTGCGATCAGTCTGCGTTGGTGCATGTCGTCTCCGTTTGTTGGTCTTGCCTGCCTGCAGGGGGCAGCGTTATCAAGGGCGCCATCCTATGCAGCGGGTGTTATTCTGTGAATTGCAACTTTTGGAAGGACTGTTGCGTGCAGCGCATCAAATTCGACATGGGGGAATTGATCGCCTTCGTGACCACGGCCGAGAAGGCCAGCTTTCGGCTGGCCGCAGAAGCGCTTTTCCTGTCGCCGCCTGCCTTGAGCCGGCGGGTGGAGCGGCTGGAGTCCGTGCTGGGCGCGCGGCTGCTGGAGCGCACCACGCGGCGTGTGGAACTGACCGAGGTGGGCCATGAGTTCCTGCAGGAGGCGCGCAGGGCCCTGGCCGGCCTGGACGAGGCCGTGCAGCGCGTGGATGACCAGCTGAAGCTGCGCCGTGGCAGGGTGACGGTCGCCTGCGTGCCTTCGGTGGCCACCAATCTGCTGCCGCCCGTGCTGAAGACCTTTGCCGTGGAGCAGCCCGATGTGCAGGTGCACGTCATCGACGAGAGCGCGCAGCAGGTGGTGGAGGCCGTGCTGCGCGGGGATGCGGACTTTGGCCTGAGCTTCACGGGCAGCCAGGAGCCGTCGCTGCGCTTTGAGGCGCTCACGCGCGAGCGCTATGTGCTGGCCATGCCGCGCAGCCACGCCTGGGCCGGGCGCAGCCAGGTGGAATGGGCCGAGCTGGCGGGCAAGCGCCTGGTGTCCGTTTCCCACAAGAGCGGCAACCGGCTGCTGCTGGACCAGGTGATGGCCGGCCTGCCCGAGCAGCCCGTGGCCTGGCACGAGTGCAACCACGTCACAGGCGCCCTGGCCCTGGTGGAAGCCGGCCTGGGGCTGGCCGCCGTGCCCCAGCTGGCCCTGCGCCAGGACCACGCCCAGGTCTGCGGGGTGCCCCTGACCGCGCCCGATGTGTGGCGCACGCTGGGCCTGCTGCAAAGGCGTGACCGCGTGCTGGGGCCTGTGGCGCAGGCGTTGCGGGAGTGCCTGGTGCAGGCACACATCCTTCAAGGCTGAGCTGCAGCACGCTTTGCATATGCGGCATATGCGGCATATGCGGCATATACGGCATATCGGGCCTGCAATGCCGGCTCGTTCCTCGCTTCATTTGGCTGAATCAAGGGCGGCAAGCGCCTGTATGCCGGGATTTGCTGCGCCTATGGTGCTGGCCGTGGCAATTTTTTGCACTTTGGCGCATGAGATTTGACTGTGGGCGCAACGGCATCGCGTACGGCCCCTGCAAACGCCCGCATAACCTGAAAAATCCACAGGCGAGGCGTACGCCGGTCTACCGCGCACAGTTGCCACTCCCATGGCAATTGCGCAAGCCCGGTGCGCCGCGTTTTCGCACGCAGGCCAGGGACTTTCTTTTCAGCAACAGCCCGTCATTGGAAATAGCCACCGAAGGCAAGCCAGGCAGCGCTTTTTTTCGAGATTGCACCAATGACAACACTGCCATGAGCGAATTCACAGACAGCTCCCGTCCTTATATCGACCACACCAAGGCCTTCAACCGGCAAATGGCCAATGCCATGAACAGCCGACAGGCAGATGTACTGGTGCTCACGCCCCAGGAGTACGTAGGCATCCTGCAGGACAAGGCCCGCCGCGACCCGCGGCTGGCCGAGCGGTTGCATGGCATCCTGGCGCAAAGTGCACTGGGGCGGTACTGGCGCCAGACAGTCAGCCCCGGTGCCGAAAAGCCCGTAACCCTTCCTGCGGCATTGGCTGCAACCGACAGCTATCTGATCGCCAAGACACTGATCGCACTGGGTATTGCCGGGGCAGGTACCTACATCAAGACAACGGCCAAGGGCTCCTACATCATCATCAAAGGTCGAGCAGGCTTTCGGCATCAGTTGCTGCAGGGCACACGCTTTTTGGCCACGCACCCACGCATGATCCAGATGGGCCTGGGAATGCGTGGCCTGCAGAACGTGGCCAAGGGCGGCTTCATCCTGAGCATCGTTGTTTCCACTGCCGTCGAGACGCTGGACTTCATCTTCAATGACGAGAAGACCATGCATGATCTGGTAGGCGGGATTGGGGTGGAAGCGGTAAAGGCAGGGCTGGCGACCTCGATAGGACTTATAGCTGGATTCATGGTGCCGATAGTAACGGCTGTCGCAGTTGCTCCTTTGTTTACCATGGCTGTGGTTGTATTTGTTTCTGGAATTGCCTTGAATATGATGGACAGGAAATTCAAAATAAAGGAAAGAGTTATTGATTCCCTGAAAAGTATTCCTGGGGGAACTGATGTCGGGCTGTATTTGTTGAAATCCGATGAATGCAAGCCGCTCGGAGCGCCTGACTTAAACTTGAACATGGTTTCTCATAAAATCAAATGAATGATAAAAAATGCATGATTTAAAAAGAATTCGTGGGATGATCATTTGGGTAATACCGTTTTGCATCGGTCTCTTGTTGATGGGGTTGTGGGTTTTGGATGTTGGCTTGATTTCTGCAATAGAGGAAATTTCGGAGAGATCGGCGATGGTAAGAATAACTCCCGGAGCACCTCTGTCAATTTACATCATCATCATTTCAATCGTTGTGGCTATTGGTTCAGTGCTTAAAGCCATTCCATGCGGTGCTTCGGTGGCGAAAATTATTGACCGCATTTTTTGCATGAGCAATATATTTGGAGCCTCCTTGATTGCTGTTTGTATTTTTGTGCTTACTCCGCTGCAATACTACGCTATGCCAAAAATGGGTTATGTGCGTTGCAATATTTTGGAAGATCACCCCAATATGTATTTCACTGATTGGGTCAAAAAACCAGAATGGTGCGTGCGTGGAAAAAGTAGGGAGTGGGTCAGGGAGCAGGCCGCGGTTGGCAGATAAGAAGAGGCTCTGAGCAAGCATTCAGTACTGGCCCAGCAAGACGGGTGCGCTGGAGGCCTATGGCAAGCAGACCCAGGCCGGGTTGCTGATGGGCTGGAGTACGCCACGGGCGGCAGCATGGGAAGCTGGTGGTGATCGAGAAGGACGACCAGAGCAAGCCCGACCTGGGCAAGAGCCTGCTGGCCACGGCGTATTCCGATGACAAGGCCGATGGGTAAGAGGGGCGGGATCAAGCCCGAGCATGAGTGTGGCTCATGCATCTGTGAATTAAAACCATTTTACTTCATCGATCCGCATCCATACCATTCGCTCCCATTGTTCGTTTGCATTTTGGGAGGCAGTCATGGACATCACCACATCCTCGGATCGCATGGAGGCCAGAGCCGGCTCCCGCGCTGAACTTGGCCATCTCGCGTGAGCGCAGCCATGTCACGTCCACTCCGTCTGGTCGCCGTTTCCGGTGGACTGCAACGCCCCTCCAAATCTGCCGCCCTGGCAGAGCATCTGTCTGATCTGATCGCCGACGAAGTTCCGTGCGAACAACGCCTGGTGGAACTGGGCCAGCTTGCGCCGCAGCTTGCCGGCGCGGTGTGGCGCTCGCAGTTGCCCGAGAGGGTGGAGCGTGAGCTTGCGGCGGTGGAGCAGGCGGATGTGCTGGTGGTGGCCACACCGGTCTTTCGTGGCGCCTATACCGGGTTGTTCAAGCACTTCTTCGACTTCGTCCACCAGGATGCCTTGATCGACAAGCCCGTGCTGCTGGCGGCCACCGGTGGCAGTGAGCGCCATGCCCTGGTGATCGACCACCAGCTGCGGCCGCTGTTCAGCTTCTTCCAGGCGCGCACCCTGCCGCTGGGTGTCTACGCGACCGACAAGGATTTCGTGGACTACCGCCTGCACGACGAGGCCCTGATACAGCGGGCCGCACTGGCGGTGCAACGGGCATTGCCGCTGGTCGAGCTGATGCACCGCGCCAGGCCCTGCCTGGCCGAGGAAATGGCTGCGGCCTGAGTCAACCCACTTTTTTATTTCTAAATCAGGTCAATGGATCACCATGAACGCAGAACTGCACTTCAGCCTCAAGAGCATCCGTTTCGATGAGAACTATCACCCATCGGACAGCACGCGCATTACGACCAACTTTGCCAATCTGGCCCGGGGAGCAAGCCGGCAGCAGAACCTGCGCCATACGCTGAGGATGATTGACAACCGCTTCAATGACCTGGCGCATTGGGACAATCCGACGGGAGACCGCTACTCAGTCGAGCTGGACATCATCTCCGTGGACATGGGCATGAGTGCCGAGATGGGAAGTGGCGTATTTCCGCTGATCGAGATATTGAAGACCAGCATTCTCGACAGAAAATCGAACAAGCGCATAGCCGGCATTGCAGGGAACAATTTCTCATCCTACGTGCGTGACTATGACTTCAGTGTTCTGCTGCCGGAGTACAACAACAACCGCCAGGAGTTCAGCACGCCGGACGATTTTGGCGACCTGCATGGCAAGCTGTTCAAGCAATTCGCCCGTTCGAGCACGTACAGGGAGCACTTCAACAAGCCCCCCGTCATCTGCATCAGCGCCTCTACCAGCAAGACCTATCAGCGCACCGGAAACCAGCATCCCGTACTGGGTGCCGAGTATCAGCAAAATGAGCTGTCATCGACGGACCGGTATTTCGGGAAGATGGGAATGCAGGTTCGATTTTTCATGCCGCCCAATAGCGTTGCACCCCTGGCTTTCTATTTTCAGGGCGACCTGCTGGCCGACTACACGAATCTTGAGTTGATCGGCACCATCAGCACCATGGAAACCTTCCAGAAGATTTACCGCCCCGAGATCTACAACGCCAATTGCGCGGCAGGAAAAATCTATCAGCCGAGCCTGAAGAACCATGATTACTCGTTGACGCAGATTGTCTATGACCGCGAAGAGCGCAGCCAGCTGGCCGTCAAGCAGGGCAGGTTTGCGCAGGAGCATTTCATCAAGCCGTACAGGAATGTTCTTGAGCAATGGGCTGCCGATTGCGCGCTCTGACCGGCCAGACAGACAGACAGACAGACAGACAGACAGACCATTTTTCATTGATTGCACAGCGGCTTTGGGACAACGCTCCTGAAGTACGCTGGCACCCCCCCTCTTTGCCTTGAAGGAATTCTCCGATGTTTGAAACCTCTATCGCCGGCAGCCTGCCCAAGCCAGCCTGGCTGGCCGAAACCAACAAGCTCTGGCCCCAGTGGCGGGCCGAGGGCGATGCGCTTCGCCAGGCCAAGGCCGATGCAACCCTGCTGTGGATCAAGGCCCAGGAAGATGCAGGCCTGGACATCGTGTGCGACGGCGAGCAGTCGCGCCAGCATTTCGTGCATGGCTTTCTGGAGCAGGTGGAGGGCATCGACTTCGACAACAAGGTGAAGATGGGCATCCGCGACAACCGCTACGACGCGATGGTGCCGCAGGTGGTTGCCGCCCTGCGCCTGAAGGGCCGCGTGCATGCCTTCGAGGCGCAACTGGCGCGTGCGCACACCAGGAAGAAGCTGAAGTTCACGCTGCCCGGCCCGATGACCATCGTCGATACCGTGGCGGACCGCTTCTATGGCGACAAGGTCAAGATGGCCTTTGCCTTTGCCGAGCTGCTCAACCAGGAGGCCCTGGCGCTGCAGGCCGACGGCGTGGACATCATCCAGTTCGACGAGCCCGCCTTCAATGTCTACATGAAGGATGCCGCCGACTGGGGCGTGCAGGCGCTGGAGCGCGCAGCGCAGGGCCTGACCTGCACGACGGCCGTGCATATCTGCTACGGCTACGGGATCAAGGCCAATACGGACTGGAAGAGCACGCTGGGCGAGGAATGGCGCCAGTACGAGACGGTGTTTCCCGCGCTGGCCAGGAGCCGCATCGACCAGGTGAGCCTGGAATGCATCCACTCCCACGTGCCGCCCGACCTGATGAGGCTGCTGGCCGGCAAGGACGTGATGGTCGGCGTGATCGATGTGGCCAGCGACGTGGTGGAGACACCCGAGGAAGTGGCGGACACCATCGGCCGGGCGCTGGAGTTCGTGCCGAAGGAGCGGCTGTTCCCCTGCACGAATTGCGGCCTGGCGCCCATGGGCCGGGACGTGGCGTGGCGCAAGCTGAAAGCGCTGGCAGAAGGCACGAAGCTGGCAAAGGAGCGGCTCGCCAAGGCCTGATGCCCTGCGTGGCCAAGCGCGGGGGAAGATGTCAGGGGTGCAAGGGGTGCCATGGGTTCATGGTTTGCCCTGTATCGGATTCAGGCAACTGTCTGAAGTCAAGACACTGAATCTGTTTAATGGTTGGGCACTCGCTGCCCGTGCTCTGCCCGCGCCTGCCATCGCGCCTGCTTGGCCTGCCTGGCCCTGCCTGGCACAAAGCATGCATGGTCCCTCCCCACAAAAGCAGCGGGCGCCAGCCCAGCCGCCAACCCAAGGAGACAAACCATGCAACGCCGCCCCTTCCTGCATTCCGCCCTCGCACTCTCCGCCATGGCCACCATGGCCGCTGCGGCTCCTGCCGCCATGGCCCAGCAGGGCGAGATCCGCATTGCCCACGTCTACAGCAAGACCGGCGCGCTGGAGGCCTATGGCAAGCAGACCCAGGCGGGGCTGCTGATGGGGCTGGAGTACGCCACGGGCGGCAGCATGGCGGTGAATGGCAAAAAGCTGGTGGTGATCGAGAAGGACGACCAGGGCAAGCCCGACCTGGGCAAGAGCCTGCTGGCCACGGCGTATTCCGATGACAAGGCCGATCTGGCCGTGGGGCCCACGTCGTCCGGCGTGGCGCTGGCCATGCTGCCCGTGGCCGAGGAGTACAAGAAGATTTTGCTGGTGGAGCCGGCCGTGGCCGATTCGATCACGGGCGACAAGTGGAACAAGTACATCTTCCGCACGGGCCGCAATTCCAGCCAGGACGCCATCAGCAATGCCGTGGCCATCGACAAGGCGGGCGTGACGATTGCCACGCTGGCCCAGGACAACGCCTTCGGCCGCGACGGGGTGAAGGCCTTCAAGGACGCCATCAAGAAGGGCAAGCTGGCGCATGAGGAGTACCTGCCCGCAGCCACCACGGATTTCACGGCAGGGGCGCAGCGGCTGATCGACAAGCTCAAGGACCAGCCGGGCAGGAAGATCATCTGGATCGTGTGGGCCGGGGCGGGCAATCCGTTCAAGATCGCGGACATGGATCTCAAGCGCTACGGGATCGAGATCGCCACGGGCGGCAACATCCTGCCCGCCATGGCGGCCTACAAGAATCTGCCGGGCATGGAGGGCGCCACGTACTACTACTACGGCATTCCCAAGAACCCGGTGAACGAGGCGCTGGTGTCCATGCACTACAAGCAGTACAAGACGCCGCCGGATTTCTTCACGGCCGGCGGTTTCTCCGCGGCCATGGCCATCGTGACGGCGCTCAAGAAGACAGGTGGAGACACCAAGACCAACGCGCTGATCAAGGCCATGGAGGGCATGAGCTTCGACACGCCCAAGGGCCAGATGACCTTCCGCAAGGAAGACCACCAGGCCCTGCAGAGCATGTACCACTTCAAGATCCGCGTGGACCCGGCGCTGGCCTGGGGCGTGCCCGAGCTGGTGCGCGAGATTAAGCCCGAGGAGATGCAGGTCCCCATCCGCAACGGCCGCTGAGCAATGTTGCGCACAGAGGATCTGACCATCCGCTTCGGGGGCCATGTGGCCGTCAACGGCGTGAGCTGCTCTTTCGAGCCGGGCACGCTGACGGCCATCGTGGGTCCCAACGGGGCGGGCAAGACCACGTATTTCAACCTGATCTCGGGGCAGCTCAAGGCCACGGCCGGGCGCGTGCTGCTGGGCGGGCGCGAGCTGACGGGGCTGGCCCCTTCGGCGCGCACGCGCGCCGGGCTGGGGCGGGCGTTCCAGCTCACCAATCTGTTCCCGCACCTGAGCGTGCTGGAGAACGTGCGCCTGGCCGTGCAGGCGCGTGACGAGGGGCCGCACCGGCGCGGCCTGAACCTGTGGAGCATCTGGAGCGACCACCGCGCGCTCACGCAGCGGGCGCTGCACATCCTCGACCAGGTGGCCCTGTCCGCCCGGCGCGACGAGGCCGTGGCCGCGCTGCCGCATGGCGACCAGCGCAAGCTGGAGGTGGCCTTGCTGATGGCGCTGGAACCCCAGGTCTATATGTTCGACGAGCCCACGGCGGGCATGAGCCATGACGAGGCGCCGGTGATCCTGGACCTGATACGCAAGCTCAAGCAGGACCGCAGCAAGATCATCCTGCTGGTGGAGCACAAGATGGATGTGGTGCGTGAGCTGGCCGACCGCATCATCGTGCTGACCAATGGCACGCTGGTGGCCGATGGGCCGCCGGCCGAGGTCATTGCCTCGCCTGTGGTGCAGCAGGCCTACCTGGGTGTGATGCCGGAGCAGGGCGCCGTGAAGGAGGCCGCATGACGCTCGACCACAGTTCCCACTCCAACCTGCTTGAGCTGTCGGGCGTGCACACACATATCGGGGCCTATCACATCCTGCATGGCGTGGACCTGGCCGTGCCGCGCGGGCAGCTGACCATGCTGCTGGGGCGCAACGGCGCGGGCAAGACGACCACGCTGCGCACCATCATGGGCCTGTGGCGAGCCAGCCAGGGGCGCATCGCATTTGGCGGGGCCGACATCACGGCCCTGCCCACGCCGGCGATCGCGCGGCTGAACATTGCCTATGTGCCCGAGAACATGGGCATCTTCGCGGACCTGACGGTGCAGGAAAACCTGCTGCTGGCCGCGCGCGGCGCCTCGCGCGCCGACCGCATGGACGCGCAGCGGCTGCAGTGGATCTTCGGCATGTTCCCGGCCGTGGAGAAGTTCTGGAACCACCCGGCCGGCAAGCTGTCGGGCGGGCAAAAGCAGATGGTGGCGGTGGCGCGCGCCATCGTGGAGCCGCGTGATCTGCTGATCGTGGACGAGCCCAGCAAGGGCCTGGCACCGGCCATCATCGAGAACATGATCGCGGCCTTCGCCCAGCTCAAGGCGGGCGGCACGACGATTGTGCTGGTGGAGCAGAACCTGGGCTTTGCGCGCCGCCTGGGCGACCGCGTGGCGGTGATGGACAACGGCCGCGTGGTGCATGCGGGCGGCATGGCCGAGTTCTCGGCAGACGCGGCGTTGCAGCAGTCGCTGCTGGGGCTTTCGCTATGAACAAGCTGAACAGGCTGGATGTGGATTTCAAGCCGCTGCTGCTGGTGCCGGTGCTGGCCCTGGTGGCGCTGCCGCTGGTGGGCTCGGCCTCGACCTGGCTGACGCTGACGGTGGCAGGGCTGGCCATGGGGATGATCGTGTTCATCATCGCCTCGGGGCTGACGCTGGTGTTCGGGCTGATGGACGTGCTGAACTTCGGCCACGGCGTGTTCATCGCGCTGGGTGCCTTCGTGGCCACCAGCGTGCTGGGTGCCATGGGCGACTGGACGGGGTCCGAGCAGCTGTGGCGCAACCTGCTGGCCGTGCTGCCGGCGATGGTGGTGGCCATGCTGGTGGCGGGCGCCATCGGGCTGGCGTTCGAGCGCTTCATCGTGCGGCCCGTGTACGGCCAGCATCTCAAGCAGATCCTGATCACCATGGGCGGCATGATCATCGGCGAGGAACTGATCAAGCTCATCTGGGGCCCGCAGCAGATTCCGCTGCCGCTGCCCCAGGGCATGAAGGGCGCCTGGCTGCTGGGCGATGCCGCCGTGGAGAAGTACCGCGTGGTGGCCGTGCTGGTGGGGCTGGCGGTGTTTGCCCTGCTGGCCTGGACGCTGTCGCGCACCAAGATCGGCCTGCTGATCCGCGCGGGCGTGCAGGACCGCGAGATGGTGGAGGCCCTGGGCTACCGCGTGCGCCGCCTGTTCGTGGGCGTGTTCGTGGCGGGCTCGGCCCTGGCCGGGCTGGGCGGGGTGATGTGGGGCATGTACCAGCAGAGCGTGGTGCCGCAGATGGGGGCGCAGGTGAATGTGCTGATCTTCATCGTGATCATCATCGGCGGGCTGGGCAGCACGGGCGGGGCGCTGATCGGCGCGCTGCTGGTGGGGCTGATGGCCAACTACACGGGGTTCCTGGTGCCCAAGGTGGCGCTGTTTTCCAACATTGCGTTGATGGTGGCCATCCTGCTGTGGCGCCCGCAGGGCGTGTACCCGGTGGCCAACCGCTGAAGGAGTGATCGACATGCTCAACCGATTGCTTTCCGGCGACCTGCCGCGCAGCCGCGTGCTGGCGGTGCTGCTGCTGTTGATTTTCCTGGGGCTGGCGGCGGCGCCCTTCGTGTTCCCTGGCGTGAAGGCGCTGAACGTGGCGGCCAAGGTGCTGATCTTCGTTGTGCTGGTGGCCAGCTTCGATCTGATGCTGGGTTACACCGGCATCGTGAGCTTTGCGCACACCATGTTCTTCGGCATTGGCGCCTATGGCGTGGCGATTGCATCGTCGCGCATGGGCGCGGGCTGGGGTGCGCTGGCGCTGGGCCTGGCCGCGGCGCTGCTGGTGTCGCTGCTGCTGTCGCTGGCCATCGGCCTGTTCTCGCTGCGGGTGCGGGCCATCTTCTTTGCCATGATCACGCTGGCCGTGGCGGCGGCGTTCCAGACGCTGGCCTCGCAGCTGTCGGAATGGACGGGCGGGGAAGACGGGCTGAGCTTCAAGCTGCCCGAGTGGCTGTCGCCCAGCTTCGAGCCGTTCGAGAACGAGGTGCTGGGCGTGCTGATCGACGGGCGCATCATCACCTACTACCTGCTGTTCGTGCTGGCCGTGGTGCTGGTGCTGGCGCTGCTGCGCATCGTCAATTCCCCGTTTGGCCGCGTGCTGCAGGCCATCCGCGAGAACGAGTTCCGTGCCGAGGCCATCGGCTACCGCGTGGTGGTGTACCGCACCCTCTCCAGCGTGCTGTCGGCCCTGTTCGCCTGTATGGCCGGTGCCATGCTGGCGCTGTGGCTGCGTTATAACGGGCCAGATACCTCGCTGTCGTTCGAGATCATGATGGACTGCCTGCTGATCGTGGTGATCGGCGGCATGGGCACCATCTATGGTGCGGCGATCGGCTCGGTGCTGTTCCTCATCGCCCAGAGCTATCTGCAGGACCTGCTGCGCGTGGCCAGCGAGGCCGCGCACAGCCTGCCCTGGCTGGCCGCGCTGCTGTCTCCCGACCGCTGGCTGCTGTGGCTGGGCGTGCTGTTTGTGTTGTCGGTCTACTATTTCCCCACGGGCGTCGTGGGGCGTCTGCGTTCTTCCCGCGCCGGGGCCTGACCAGGGCCCCTGGCGCATTCGTGCATCAGAGAACTACCACAAGGAGATGGGCATGTTGAAGCGTGAAGAGATGGTGTCGTCGATTCCTGCAACCCCCTGGCGCTGGGCCTTCACGGCGCTGGCGGCGGCCGCGCTGGCGGCCTGCGGCAGCGGCGAGCATGAACCCAGCAACGATCTGCCCAAGGGCTTTACCGAGCTGGGCGCCACGGTGTATCCGGCCACGGCCACCGGCACGGGCGCCACGGCGGCCACGCAGGACTTGCTGACGGGCGGCCTGGGCAAGACGGGCCTGGGCGCCGCAGCCGCGCCCCTGTACGCGGACCCTGCCAATCCCACGGCGGCGGAGCTGCGGCGCAATGCGCTGTACTCCAACTACCGGGGCATCCTGGACCCCACGGCAGGCGGCGGCTACGGCACGCTGTACGGCCCCAACATCACGGCAGACGGGCAGGTGACCACGGGCGAAGGGCTGATCCCCGGGCGCGAGTACCTGGCCGTGCTGGACGACGGCACGGGCCGCAAGCAGACCATGGTGGCCGTGCAGGTGCCGGACAGTTTTGACCGCAACCGGCCTTGCATCGTGCTGGGCCCGTCCTCTGGCTCGCGCGGCGTGTATGGCGCCATCGGCACGGCGGGCGAGTGGGGCCTGAAGAAGGGCTGCGCCGTGGCGCTGACCGATGCGGGCAAGGGCGTGGGCCTGCACAACCTGAGCGACGACACCGTCAACAAGTTGGACGGCACGCGCGCCACGCGTACGGATGCCGGCAGCCTGTCCTTCTTTGCCGCACGGCTGACCGATGCGGCGCGCGCCGCCTACAACGCGGCGTTTCCCAACCGCATTGCCATCAAGCACGCGCATTCCCAGCAGAACCCTGAAAAGGACTGGGGCAACGACACGCTGGCCGCGGCCCGCTATGCGCTGTACGTGCTCAATGCCCGCTATGGCACCACGCAGGACCCCGTGCCCTTCGGCAAGGACAACACGCTGGTGCTGGCGGGCTCGGCCTCCAACGGCGGCGCGGCCGTGCTGCGTGCGGCCGAGCTGGATGCGGACGGCCTGATCGACGGCGTGGTGGCCTCCGAACCCGTGACCGAGATGCCCACGCGCCAGGGCTACACCATTGCCGTGGGCAATGCGACCATGCCCAACCCGGGCCGCACGCTGGCCGAGTACACCACCTACGGCAACATCTACCAGCCCTGCGCGGCGCTGGCGCCCGATGCGGCGCTGACCGAAACATCCATCTTCAACTACATAGGCCTCACCGCCATGACGGCGCGGGCCGAGGCACGCTGCACCAGCCTGGCCGCCAAGGGCCTGGTCATCGGCGCCACCACGGCCGACCGCGCCGCCAATGCACTGAGCAAGCTGCGCCTGTACGGCTGGACGCGTGACCACGACCGCATGCACAACGCCCACTACGCGCTGGGCAACGGCCCCATCCTGTCAGCCATGTACACCATGGCCTATGGCCGGTTTGGCGTGGATGCCAACCTGTGCCGCACCAGCTTTGCGGCCGCCAATGCCACGGGCGACGTGGTGCCCGCCACGGGGGCTGCGCTGGCCCAGAGCTTTGCCACGGCCAATGGCACGGCCAACGGCACGCCCGCCACGGTGGTCTACAACGACTCGGTGGGCGGGGCCAAGGCCTGGCAGTTTGCCGTGTCGCCCTCCACGCGCGTGGCCGACCTGGGCCTGGACAACGCGCTGTGCCAGCACGCGCTGGTGACGGGCTTCGATCCGGTGACCGGCTTCAATCTCTCCGAAAGCAGCGTGCCCACGCGTGCCCAGAGCGACGCCGTGCGCGCCGGCATCAACGAGGTGCTGCACACCGCCAAGCTGCGCGGCAAGCCCACCATCATCGTGGCGGGCCGCAGCGATGCGCTGGTGCCGGTCAACCACAATGCGCGCGCCTACACGGTGCTCAACCGGGGGCTGGACGGCAGCAACACGCGGCTGCGCTATATCGAGGTGGTGAATGCCCAGCACTTCGATGCCTTCCTGCCGTTCTCCGGCTTCGACACGCGCTTCGTGCCGCTGCATCCGTACTTCAACCAGGCCATGGATGCCGTGTGGGCCAACCTGCGCAGCAGCACCGCGCTGCCCGCCAGCCAGGTGGTGCGCACCACACCGCGCGGCGGCCAGCCGGGCGCGGCGCCCGCCATCACGGCGGCCCAGGTGCCGCCCTTCGTGGCGCGGCCCAGCACGGCCAACACCATCGAGGTCAGCGACGGGCTGATCCGCATTCCTGAGTGAGCCAGGCCCTGGAGCGGCCGGCGGCCAAGGCGGCCGGCCGCTCCTGCACCGCAGAGATTTCTCCCATGGCTTCCAAAGCATCTTCCTCATCCGCGCCCGTACCCGCTTCCTGCTACACGCAATGCGCGGGCTACGAGATCCACTACATGGACTGGCAGCCCGCGCCCGATGTGGCGCCAGCGGGCACCGTCGTCGCCTGGCACGGGCTGGCACGCACGGGGCGTGATATGGATGCACTGGCGCAGTTCCTGGCAGGCCAGGGCTGGCGCGTGATCTGCCCCGACACGCTGGGCCGGGGCCTGAGCCAGTGGAGCCGCGCGCCGCGCGAGGAATACCGGCTGGGCTTCTACGCCCGCATTGCGCGCGGGCTGTTCGATGCGCTGGGGCTGGAGCGCGCGCATTGGGTGGGCACGTCCATGGGCGGGGCGATCGGCACGGTCTGCGCCTCGGGCCTGTTCGAGCCGTCGCTGCGCGCACGCATTGCGACGCTGGTGCTCAATGACAATGCGCCGCAGCTGGCCGAGTCGGCGCTGGCGCGCATCAAGGCCTATGCGGGCGAGCCGCCGGCCTTCGACACCGTGGGCGAGCTGGAGGCGTTCTTTCGCCAGGCCTACCGGCCCTACGGCTGGCTCAGCGACTCCGAGTGGCGCAAGCTCACCGAGACCAGCGTGCGCCGCCTGCCCGATGGGCGCGTCACGCCGCACTACGACCCGGCCATGATCGAGCAGTTCACGGCCCATGACGACGACTACGGCATCTGGCCGCACTACGACGCCCTGCAGATTCCCGTGCTGCTGCTGCGGGGCGTGGACTCGGACCTGGTGCTGCCCGAGGTGGCCCGGGAAATGACCGCGCGCGGCCCCGGCGCGCGCGGCCTGCTGCACTGGCAGGAGGTGCCCGGCTGCGGCCATGCGCCGGCGCTGAACGTGCCCGCGCACTGGCAATGGGTGCTGGAGCATCTGCAGCGCGGCTGAGCATCAACCCGGGCCGGGCGCGGATGTTGCTGCCGCGCTAGCATTTGCGACGGGTGCAGCCTCGCCTTCTTTTCGGGCGCGGGCACCGTCTGGGCAAGAGAGGCCTGACATGGGTTTTCTGGTGGAGCTGATCCGCGAGTACGGCTTCGGCATCGTCTTTCTCAATGTGTTCGTCGAGCAGCTGGGTGCGCCGATTCCGGCCTACCCGGTGCTTGTCGTGACCGGCGCGCTGGAAGGCGCTGACTGGGTGCGCCTGCTGTGGCTGGTGGCCGTAGCCGTGAGCGCGGCGCTGATTGCCGACCTGTTCTGGTACCAAGCCGGCAAGGCCTACGGCCACCGTGTGCTGGGGCGCATCTGCCGCATCTCGCTGTCGCCCGATGCCTGCATCCGCCAGACCGAGACCGTCTACGGCCGCTGGGGTGCAAGGTCGCTGCTGGTGGCCAAGTTCGTGCCGGGGTTTGCCTCCATCGCCAGCGCGCTGGCCGGCGTGATGGGCACGCCGCTGCGCAGCTTCGTGCTGTATGACGGGCTGGGCGCGCTGATCTGGGTGGGCTCGGCCGTGTACCTGGGCTCGCTGTTCAGCTCCACGGTGGAAGACCTGCTGGGCGTGCTCACGGCGCTGGGCCAGTGGGGCCTGTTGCTGCTGGGCGTGGCGCTGGGGCTGTTCATCGTGCGCAAGTGGTGGCAGCGCCATCGCATGGTGCGTTCATTGCGCATGCCGCGCATGTCGGTGCGCGAACTGGCGGGCCTGCATGCCCAGGGCATGGAGCCCACGGTGATCGATGTGCGCGCTCTGCCGCAGTACCGCCAGGGCCATATCCCCGGCGCCCAGTCCTGGGAGCTGCGCCCGCGCGATGGCGGCGAGTCGCATGCGCACCTGCTGCCCCAGCACGACCATCCTCACGGGCTGGTGATCTACTGCGACTGCCCCAACGAGATATCCGCCGCCCGCCTGGCGCGCCAGCTGCAGCGCGCCGGCTTTGCCAACGTGCGCCCGTTGGTGGGCGGCCTCAAGGCCTGGCAGGCGGCTGGCTTCGACGTGGAAACCGCGCCGCTGCCCGTGACGGCCAGCGCGGACGAGGGGCCGGCGCCCAGCGTGCCCTGACCTTGACCTTGGCCTATTTGCCCGCCGGCATCGAGCAGTGCCCGCCTTGCGTGGCCTTGCCCGAGCCGGCCGCGATCAGCGGTGCCTCGAAGCGCAGGTCCACGGGCGGCGAGTGCAGGTGGTCCCAGGCCAGGAAGAGGACGAGCACGGCCCAGAAGACCGCGCGCAGGGTGTTTTGCTGTGTCATGGCAGGTCCTCTCAGAAATTGAAGTGGCGACGGATGCGCAGGCCGAAGATGGTGCCGGCAAAGGCCAGCGGCACCCAGATCCAGCCGTGGATGCTGCCCGTGGAGATGCCCGAGAGCATGGCGCCCACGTTGCAGCCGAAGGCCAGGCGCGAGCTGTAGCCCAGCACCAGGCCGGCCACCAGGGCCACCATCCATTGCGTGCCCGTGAGCGGCTTGGCATTGACGGGCTTGGCGGCGGCCACCCACAGGGCGCCGCCCAGGATGCCGATGTTGGTGATGCTGGTCACGTCCAGCAGAACGGTCTCGTGCAGGCGCGCGGCGTTGCCGGGCTGGCTCCAGAACCAGTTGCCGGCCAGGTCCACGGCGCCTGTGGCGTTGGCGATCTTGGCGGCCCACAGGCCGAAGCCGTAGACCACGCCCCAGGGCTGGCCCGCAATGACGAGGTTGAGCGTGGCCAGCACGGCCAGCAGCACCGCGCCCACCACCCACTTGCGCACGAACAGCGGCTTGGCCGGGCGCTTGAGCGCCACATTGGCGCCACGCACATACCAGGCCACGCCCAGCGCGACCACGGCCAGCGCCGCCAGCGTGGCCAGCAGGGCAGGGGCCCAGCCCCAGGCCGTGACCAGGCCCACGGGCTGGGTGTTGCCCAGGTCCAGCCACCAGCCCAGGTGCAGGCTGCCCAGGAAGCTGCCGATGGCAAACACGGGCAGGATGGCCGCATTCATGGGAATGCCCATGCCGGCCTTGTACAGCGTGCCGCTGCCGCAGCCGTCCGCGATCTGCATGCACAGGCCGAAGACGAAGGCGCCCACCAGCAGGCTGATGCTGGGCGGGCCCAGGGCGGCCGTGAGTTCGGGATAGTGGCCCAGCAGCGGCATGGCCAGCGCGGCGGCCAGCGCCAGCAGCAGCAACTGGCCGAAGACGCCGCTGGCGTCCTTGTCCTCGATCAGCATGCGCCAGCCCGTGGTGAAGCCGAAGCGCTTGCCGGCCAGCACCGCGCCCAGGCCCAGGCCCACGGCGAACAGCGCGGCCTGGCGCACCGAGACGCTCCACAGCAGCCAGCCAAAGAAAACGGCCAGGATGGCCGCAAGAGGAAGTCGTTTCATATCATTTTTCTCCATGCAGTCGCCCTCCCCCGCGAAGCGGGTAGAGAGGCGCCGTGCCACGGGGGAAGGCGCGTAAGCGCCTCAGGGGGTGTTTATTTGAACTTTTTTTCCCACCACTGCTTGGCGTCGTAGGCCAGGGATTCGGCGCGGCCGGGCTGGTTGGCCATGGGCGGCGCATCGGCCTGCTGCGTCCAGTCCACCATGGAGCCCGCATACAGCTTGACGCCCGGCAGGCCTGCGACTTCGGACAGGCCGAACCAGTCGGTGGCTGCCCAGTGGCCGGTGTTGCAGAAGGCCACCATGTCCTGGCCCTGCTCGCGCTTGACCTTGGCCGCAATCTGCTTGGCCGTGGCCGTATCGACAAAGGTGGAAGTGCCGGGCACGAACCACTGGTTGAAGTCCAGCTGCTGCGCGCCGGGCAGGGTGCCCGAGATCTTGGCGGCGGGGGCGCGCGTCTTGCCCTGGTAGAAGGCGTCGGGGCGCGAGTCCACCAGGGCCGCGTTGCTGAGCTTGACGTGCTGGCCCACGTCCTCGCGCGTGGCGATCAGGCTGGTGTCGAGCTGGGGCTGGTAGCTGCTGCGGGCCACTTTGACGGCCTCGTTGTCCTGCGGGAGCTTTTGCTCGTTCCAGGCCTTCATGCCGCCGTTGAGCACGGACAGCTCCTTGAGGCCCAGCAGCTTGAGTGTCCAGTACACGCGCGCTGCGGCGCCGAAGTCGGTGGCGTCCGCACCCGACGAGACCACGATGGCGTGGGTGGCCGGCGTCAGCCCCAGGGACTGCACGAGTTCGGTGAGCTTGGGCAGCTCGGGCAGCTCACCGGGGTTGGCGGCGGGGCCGCGCCATTTGCCGTAGGGAGCGTTGAGCGCGCCTGGGATATGGCGCTCGCCATAGGCCTTGGGATCGCGGATGTCGATGATGCGCACGGCGTCCTGGCCGGCGGCTGCCTGCACGCCGGCAGGGGTGAGCAGGGGTTCGGCGGCGTGGGCCGTGCCGAAGGCGGTGCAGGCAAGGCCCAGCGCCAGCAGCGGGGCCGCCAGGCGCAGAGCGGGGGAAAAGGTCTTGGTCATGATGGCTGGGGCCGGTCATGGAAGACCGGCGGAACAAGCAACTGGAGTGCAATTGTCCCGCTTGCAGCATCTATATACAAAGACGCTTATGCATTCTGCTCATGAGGCAGGGTTATATGGCGCGGCGCAGAAGATGCAGAACGGCCTCAGCGCTGTGCGCCCACGGCCTTGGCGCGTTCCAGGCTGGCGTCCAGTTCGGCCTGCGGCGCCTTCTGCGTGGGCCAGCCCTGCATATGCTGCTGGGCGATGCGGCTCAGCGCCGTGATCCAGGGCGCGCTGTCGTTGAGGCAGGCAATGAACTCGAACTGCTCGCCACCGGCATGCATGAAGGCCTCGCGCGCTTCCTGGCTGATTTCCTCCAGCGTTTCCAGGCAGTCGCTGGTGAAGCCGGGGCAGACCACGTCCACCCGTTTGGTGCCGCTGCGTGCCAACTCGATCAGCGAAGGCTCGGTATAGGGCTCCAGCCATTTGGCCTTGCCAAAGCGCGACTGGAAGGTCACCAGGTATTGCGAGGGCGACAGGCCCAGGCGCTCGGCCAGCAGGCGTGCGGTCTTGCGCGATTCGCAGTGGTAGGGGTCGCCCAGGTGCAGCGTGCGCTCGGGCACGCCGTGAAAGCTCATGACCAGTTTCTCGCCACGGCCGTTGCTGCGCCAATGGGCCTCGATGCGCTGGGCCAGCGCGTCGATGTAGGCGGCGTCGTCGTGGTAGCGGTTGACGAAGCGCAGCTCGGGAATATGGCGCTGGGTGCGGGCCCAGTCGTAGACCGCGTCGAACACGCTGGCCGTGGTCGTGCCCGAGTACTGCGGGTACAGCGGCAGGATGAGGATGCGCGTGGCGCCCTCGGCCTTGAGGGCATCGAGCATGCTGGGGATGGACGGGTTGCCGTAGCGCATGGCATGGCGCACCAGCACGTTGTGCCCGGCCTCGCCCAGCCAGCCGCGCAGCAGCAGGGCCTGGCGCGCGCTCCAGTGCTGCAGGGGGGAGCCGTCCTTCTCATGCCAGACGGTGGCGTACTTGGCCGCCGACTTGGCCGGCCGCGTGCGCAGGATGATGCCGTGCAGGATGGGCAGCCAGGCAATCCTGGGGATCTCGACCACGCGGTCGTCGCCCAGGAACTGCGCCAGGTAGCGGCGCACGGCCGGGGCCGTGGGCGCATCGGGCGTTCCAAGGTTGCACAGCAGCACGGCGGTGCGCTGGGGTTGGTCGTGGCGGAATGGAGGTTCTGGCGCGAAGCGGGAAGGCATGGGGCCGATTGTGGCAGGACGGAGCCGCCTGCCACGCGAGTCGGATGACCCGGCTGCTGCCGGCGACGGCGGCCTTCGCTATGCTCGAACCATGTCCCAAGCCACCATCGCCCCCCTCGCCGAATCCTCTCTTGCCCCTGCATTGGCCGCATTGCAGCAGCTGCGCCGCAGCGGCCGCATCCGCGCCATTTCCATCGACCTGGACGACACGCTGTGGCCCGTATGGCCCGCCATCTCGCGCGCCGAACAGGTGCTGCTGGACTGGCTGCACGCCCATGCGCCCACCACGGCCGCAGCGCTGCGCGACGTGGCCACCCTGCGCGCCATCCGCGTGCAGATCGAGCGTGACCGCCCGGACCTTGCCCACGACCTGAGCGGCCTGCGCCGCGAGTCCATCCGCCTGGCGCTGCAGCGCAATGGCGACGATGGCGGCCTGGCGGAAACGGCCTTCGATATCTTCTTTGCCGAGCGCCAGCGGGTGGACCTGTACGAGGACGCGCTGCCCGCCCTGCAGTTCCTGGCCGCGCGCTGGCCCGTGGTGGCGCTGAGCAACGGCAACGCCAGCGTGCACGTGGTGGGCATCGGCGAGCATTTCCATGCCGCGCTGAGCGCCACCAAGGCCGGCATGGCCAAGCCCGATGTGCGCTTTTTCCACGCGGCAGCGGCGGCGGCAGGCGTGGCGCCTGACGAGGTGCTGCACATTGGCGACGACGCGCGGCTCGATGCGCTGGGCGCCATGGATGCGGGTATGCACGCAGTCTGGCTCAACCGCACGGGCGTAGCATGGCCTCACGAGGGGTCCACGCCCCACGTCACGGTGGCCAGCCTTGCGCAGTTGTGCCAGGGGCTGGCTGACAGCTGACCCTGCCTGCCCGCGAAGCCGCGCCATGCCATGCCCACCAGCCACAGCACCGCTTTCTTCCACCCCCCCGTCCTCCCCGCCGTGCGCAGCATCGGCTGGAAACACCCCCTGAGCTGGCTGGCGCGTGGCGCGCGCGACATGGCCAGGGCGCCCTCGCTGAGCCTGGCACATGGCCTGGTCTTGACCTTGATCGGGTTTTTGATCTTGACGCTGGGGCACAATCGCTTTTGGCTGATGGCCGGGGCCCTGTCGGGATTCCTGATCGTCGGCCCTGTCGTGGCAACCAGCCTCTACGCCATCAGCCGTGCGCTGGAGCGCGGCGAGGCTGCCGATCTGTCCCTGGTGCGGCGCACCTGGACGCGCTGGCAAAACTGCCATGTCGCCAAGGCCGATGGGCAGGGCGGCTACTGGTGCCTGGTGCAGTTCGGGCTGCTGCTGTCGCTGGCGGCCACGGGCTGGGTGCTGGTGTCGGCCTCGCTGATCACCGTGCTCTCACCCGTGCGCATCGCCACCCCGGCGGATTTCGTGCAGCACGTGGTGCTGGCCCGCGACGGGCAGTTGTTTGCGATATGGCTGGCGCTGGGCAGTTTTCTGGCAGCGCCTATTTTTGCGTCCAGCGTGGTGGCCATGCCGCTGATGCTGGACAGGCGGGTGACGGTGCGCCAGGCCGTGCTGACCAGTTGGTTGGCCGTGCTGGCCAACCCTGTGCCTCTGGCACTGTGGGCCGCCCTCATTGTGTTGTTGACCCTGCTGGGCCTGGGCAGCTGGCTGCTGGGACTGGTGGCCGTGATGCCCCTGCTGGGGCACGCGAGCTGGCACGCGTACCGCGATCTGGTCGATGCGTCGGCCTTTCCGGCGCGTTGAGCCGGGCGGGCCCGGACCGGCCGGGCCTGCAGGGGAGGATGTAGGACGGTGTTGTCGTGATATTCGGGTATACAGAAGAACAGATCGCCCATTTCTTCCTCACCTATGGCGTGGGGGCCTTCATCCTCTTCATGGTGTTCATCATCCTGCAGCTGGCGCGCCAGTCCAAGGCAGGAAAGTTCGGCACCTTCGTGATCTTCCTGGGCCTGGGCGTGGGCTTTGTGGGCTACATCGCCAAGATCGTCATCCAGTGGTGGATGGAAAAATGATCGTCACCCCCTGAGCCGCTGCGCGGCTTCCCCCTCTCTCGCTTCGCGGGAGGGGGACGACACCCTCGCGGCGGGGCGGCCCTTGCTCGGTGTCCCAGGCTTTGGGCTGCGTCGGGTTTTTGTGCCCTGCTCAGCGCGCCTATCTTCCTGGCCTGCCTGCTCCTTGCTGCGCCTCTATTCCGCCTTGGCCCCCGCAGCCTTGATCACCGGGTCCCAGCGCTTGATTTCGGCAGCCGTGTGCTTGCGCAGGGCGTCGGGGGTGAGGCGGTCTGCGGGCGGGATGATGACGCTCATGTCCGTGAAGCGCTTGACCAGGGCGGGCTCGGACAGGGCGGTGCGCAGGGATTTGTTGAGGCGCTCGATGACGGCCTGGGGCGTGCCTCGCGGGGCGTAGAGGCCGTGCCATACGGCAAGCTCGAAGCCGGGCTGGCCGGCCTGCGCGAAGGTGGGCACATCGGGCAGGGAGGGAAGGCGTTCGCGCGTGGCGACGGCGTAGCCCTTGAGCATGCCCGCCTGTATGTGCGGGCCGGTGGCCACGGGCTGGTCGCAGATGACATCGACATTGCCTGCCACCAGGTCCTGCAGGGCCGGGCCCGTGCCACGGTAGGGCACCAGGGTGGCCTCGGTGCCGGTGGTCTGCAGCAGCAGCATGGCGCACAGGTGGGAGGTGGCGCCTACGCCGGCATGCGAGAAGCGCACTTCGCCCGGTTTGGCCTTCATGTGGGCGATGAAGTCCGCCAGCGTGGCGGGCGCAAAGCCTTTGCTGCGCACCAGGATCATGGGTACGTCGCCGGCCAGCGCGATGGGTTCCAGGTCGCGCCTCACATCGAAAGCCAGCTTGCTGTAGAGCGCGGGTGCCGTGGCAATGCCCATGTTGTGCAACAGCAGGGTGTGGCCGTCGGCCTGGGCGCGTGTGACGCGGCTGGTGCCGATGGTGCCACCGGCGCCGCCCAGGTTCTCGACGATGACCTGCTGGCCCAGGTCGCGCGTCATGGCCTCGGCCAGCACGCGGGCCAGCACGTCGGTGGAGCCTCCGGCCGCGTAGGGAACGACGATGGTGACGGGCTTGTTGGGGAAGGCCTGGGCGGCAAGGCTGGCTGCTGCCAGCGCGGCGGCGAGAAGGGTCTGGGCGAGAGGATTGCTGATGAGGGGGCGCATGGGTTTGTCTCCTGGAGGCGCGTGCAGGGGCCGCCGGCTCTGTGCGGCCGGTTGTCGGTGGCGTGTTTGGTGGCGTGAGGCAGGAAGGCAAGGGCCGCATGCGGCCCTTCACGACGGCGAGACGGCGCAGGCTCAGGCCGGGGCCACGTACCTGTACAGCTCGGTGTGGTCGGCGGCGGGTCCCAGGGACCTGGAGGCCTCGGCCGCCATGGCGCTGACCTGTTCGGCCAGTGCCATGGGCGTGTGCATGGCCTGGCCCAGCGACAGGGCAATGCCCACGTCCTTGGCCTGCAGCGCCAGCGAGAAGCCCGAGTTGAAGGCGCCGTTCAGCATGAACTGGTGGGCCTTGTTTTCGGTGGTGTTGTTCTTGCCGGTGGAGGCATTGATCACGTCCACGATGGTGGCCGGCGCAATGCCGAAGGCCGCGCCTGCGTGGATGGCCTCGGCCGTGGCGATGAGGGCTGCTGCCGAGACATAGTTGTTCAAGGCCTTGAGCGCATGGCCCGCGCCCACGGGGCCGACATGGGTGATGGCCTGGCCCATGCGCTGCAGCAGCGGCAGGTGCTGGGCTAGCAGGTCCGCATCGCCCCCGACCATGATGGACAGCGTGCCCGCAATGGCGCGCTTGACGCCGCCGGAGACCGGCGCATCCAGCAGCCCGATGCCGCGCTCGCCCAGCAGGCCGGCCA
>JAAIGE0100253294.1_pt1 | contig 57547 bp, 51 predicted proteins | sample 6487951 | NCBI WGS metagenome assembly JAAIGE01 (sample SAMN13974128, study PRJNA590717) | phyllosphere metagenome | biome: tomato field; feature: multiple bacterial spot infested tomato fields; material: tomato leaves; isolation source: leaves from tomato fields | host: Solanum lycopersicum ...
ATGGCGCGTGGCGGCGGCCCCCCAAATCACTGGCGGATTACGGGCACACCGAGCCCAAGCGAGGTGCCGAGTGGTGGGGCAAGAGCCCTTTGGTTACTTTGGGGCTTTTCCAAAGTGACCCGCCGTCAGGGCGGAACCCTAGGGGGCCGTTACCGCAGGAATGGATATACACACAATCCAGCTGTGTTGACTGCCAGACCGCCTTCGCGAGCAAGCCCGCTCCCAAAGTTTGATTGCGAGGTGTCAGGTAGATTGGCGTCGGCTGTTAGGCCGCCTTCGCAGGCAAGCCAGCTCCCACATTTGTTTAGCGGTGTAGGCTAGATCGCAGGCATAAAAAAGCCGGCTTCGCAGCCGGCTTTTTTTAAGTCAACGGGTTTAGAACGAAGCGTCCTTCAAACCGTCGAGGTAACGCTCGGCATCCAGGGCCGCCATGCAACCGGCGCCGGCCGAGGTGATGGCCTGGCGGTAGACGTGGTCTGCCACGTCGCCGGCAGCGAAGATACCTTCGATGTTGGTCGCAGTCGCATTGCCTTCACGGCCGCCCTGCACCACCAGGTACCCGTCCTTGGCTTCCAGCACGCCCTCGAACAGCGAGGTGTTCGGGGTGTGGCCAATGGCGATGAATACGCCGTCGACTTTCAGCTCGTCGAAGCTGCCGTCGTTGTTTTTCAGGCGGGCACCGGTCACGCCCATGTTGTCGCCCAGGACTTCATCCAGGGTGGCGTTGAGCTTGAGGATGATCTTGCCTTCGGCGACACGGGCGTGCAGCTTGTCGATCAGGATTTTCTCGGCGCGGAAGGTCTCGCGGCGGTGAACCAGGGTCACGGTGCTGGCGATGTTGGCCAGGTAAAGCGCCTCTTCCACGGCAGTGTTGCCACCGCCGACCACGGCAACCGGCTTGTTGCGGTAGAAGAAACCGTCGCAGGTGGCGCAGGCCGAAACGCCCTTGCCCATGAACGCTTCTTCCGACGGCAGGCCCAGGTAACGAGCACTGGCGCCGGTGGCGATGATCAGCGCGTCGCAGGTGTACACACCGCTGTCACCGGTCAGGCTGTAAGGCTTTTTCGAGAAGTCGACCTTGTTGATATGGTCGAAGACGATCTCGGTTTCAAAGCGCTCGGCGTGCTCTTTCATACGCTCCATCAGCACCGGGCCGGTCAAGCCGTGGACATCGCCCGGCCAGTTGTCGACTTCAGTAGTGGTGGTCAACTGACCGCCCGCCTGCATGCCGGTGATCAGCAGCGGCTTGAGATTGGCCCGGGCAGCGTAGACAGCGGCGCTGTAACCGGCAGGGCCGGAACCGAGAATAATCACTCGGGAATGACGGGTATCTGACATGACTCACTCCTACCGACCGCCCAGACCACAGGGCGGCGGGAATAAAAAAGGACGGCGAAGCACTTGGGGAAGGCTTTAACTCGCCAGGTCCTGAAAAATAATGGGTGCAGCGTATCGAGGGGGGCAAGATTAAGGAAATACGCATTAACAATCCAGCTCATAGGTGTTCTCTATGCGCGCATTCAAGTTAATCGACCCCTTTGTAACCCTGGATGTCGCTTACCTGCCCACGCTTTCACATCAGGTGCAAAGCCGGTAAGGTCGGCGCGTTCGCCATTTTGCTCGGAGTACTCCATGCCCGCCCCTGCTCTTTCCGGCCCGCAATACCTGCGTGAAGGCCTCAAACTGGTGTTGAGCCCTGGCCTGCGCCTGTTCGTGTTGCTGCCGTTGGCGATCAACCTGGTGTTGTTCGTCGGGTTGATCTATTTCGCCGGCCATCAGTTCAGCCTGTGGGTCGATAGCTTGATGCCAACGCTGCCCCACTGGCTAGGCTTTTTGAATTACCTGTTGTGGCCGCTGTTTGTGGTGCTGGTGGTGCTGATGGTGTTTTTCACCTTCACCATGCTCGCCAATATCATCGCCGCGCCGTTCAACGGGTTTCTTGCCGAGAAAGTCGAGGTGGTGGTACGGGGCACCGATGACTTCCCGCCGTTCAGTTGGGCTGAACTGGCCGCCATGGTCCCGCGCACCCTGGCGCGGGAGATGCGCAAGCTGGGTTACTTCCTGCCACGTGCCATCGGCCTGTTTATCCTGTCGTTCATCCCGGTGGTCAACCTGATCGCGGCGCCGCTGTGGCTGCTGTTTGGCGTGTGGATGATGGCGATCCAGTACATCGACTACCCGGCCGACAACCACAAGCTGGGCTGGAACGAGATGCTCGCGTGGCTGCGCCAGAAGCGCTGGCAGAGCATGAGCTTTGGCGGCATTGTTTACCTGGTGCTGCTGGTGCCGGTGGTCAACCTGTTGATGATGCCAGCGGCGGTGGCCGGGGCGACGTTGTTCTGGGTGCGTGAACAAGGCGCCGAAGCGATGGCGCAGCAAGCGGTGGCCAAGTCATAAATCCATCATCGCACTGACACAATGGCGACATGGCCCACGCCGACACTGTGGGTCATGACGACAGCCTCGCTTCACATCACCCTCATTACCGAAACCTTCCCGCCGGAAATCAACGGGGTGGCCAATACCCTTGGCCGCCTGTGCGAAGGTTTGCGCTCACGCGGCCATCAGGTCGAGCTGGTACGCCCACGCCAAAGTGCCGACCAAAGCCGCCCCAGCGACGATGAACTGCTGCTGTGCCGCGGCTGGCCACTGCCCGGCTATCCAGGCCTGCAATGGGGCCAATCGTCAATGCGCAAGTTACTGCGCCGCTGGACGCGCCAGCGCCCCGATGTGCTGTATATCGCCACCGAAGGGCCGCTGGGGCTTTCGGCGTTGCGCGCCGCGCGGCGCCTGGGCATCAGCGTGGTCAGCGGCTTTCATACCAATTTCCAGCAGTATTCGAACCAGTATGGCTTGAGCCTGTTGAGCCGCGTGGTCACCCATTACCTGCGTTGGTTTCATAACCGCTCGAGCCTGACCCTGGTGCCAAGCGCCAGCCAGCGCCTGGAATTGGAACGCCGGCATTTCGAACGTCTGGGCATGCTGTCGCGGGGGGTGGACAGCCAGCTGTTCCATCCAGCCAAACGCAATAACGCCTTGCGTGATGATTGGGGCTTGGAGAACGACGATATTGCCGTCCTGCATGTGGGACGTCTGGCCCAGGAGAAGAATCTGGGGCTGCTCAAGCGCTGCTTTGAGGCATTGCAAGCTACCTACCCAAGGCGGCGCATGAAGCTGATTATCGTCGGTGACGGCCCCCAGCGTTCGTCACTGGAACGCGACTTGCCCGATGCGGTGTTCTGCGGAGCTCAACGCGGCGAGGAGTTGGCAAAGCATTACGCCTCAGGGGATTTGTTCCTGTTCCCAAGCCTGACCGAAACCTTCGGCAATGTGGTACTTGAAGCGATGGCTTCAGGCCTGGGCGTGGTGGCTTATGATCAAGCAGCCGCAAGCCAGCATCTGCGTCATGGCTATAGCGGCGCACTGGCAATGCCTGGGGATGAAAACGCGTTTTGCGATGCGGCCATCTGGCTGCTGGAGGAGCGTGAAACGCTACGCAGAGCGCGCTTGAACGCCCGACAACATGCCAGCCGTCAGGGCTGGCCGGCGATTATCGAGCAATTCGAGCGCCAGTTGCGTGGGGTATGCGAGGACGGTCAGCGAGTGCCTGCCCTCTCACCGCTCACACCAAGGTCATCAACGCCTCACGACTGAAGGGCAAGATGTCGCCCTCACGCCCTTCGCGCACCTTCACGGCCCAATCCGGGTCCACCAGCAGGGCACGGCCTACGGCCACGAGGTCGAACTCATCGTTGTTCAGGCGCTCCAGCAGTTTCTCCAGGCTGGCAGGCTGGGCAACCTTGTCGGTGTTGACCATGAACTGCAGGAACTCGCCATCCAGGCCCACGCTGCCCACGGTGATGGTTGGCTTGCCGGTGAGCTGACGCGTCCAGCCGGCCAGGTTGAGGTCAGAGCCTTCAAATTCCGGCTCCCAGAAACGGCGGGTGGAGCAGTGGAAAATATCCACACCGGCGTCAGCCAGTGGCTTGAGGAACTCAGCCAACGCTTCAGGGGTTTGTACCAGGCGCGCGGTGTAGTCCTGCTGCTTCCACTGGGAGAAACGCAAGATGATCGCAAAGTCCGGGCCGACAGCGGCGCGGGTCGCCTGGATCAGTTCAATGGCAAAGCGCGAACGGTTGGCCAGGCTGCCACCGTATTCGTCGGTGCGCTGGTTGCTGCCTTCCCAGAAAAACTGGTCGACGAGGTAGCCGTGGGCACCGTGGATTTCCACGCCGTCCATGCCGATCGCCTGGGCATCCTTGGCGGCCTGGGCGAAGGCGTTGATCACGTCCTTGATGTCTTGCTTGGTCATGCCGTGCACAACGACATTGCCGTCCTTGAGCTTTTCCGTCGGGCCATAGGCCGGCACGCTGGCATCAGGTTCGGTACCGATACGGCGCACACTGCCCACATGCCACAGCTGCGGGACAATCTTGCCGCCTTCGGCGTGGACCGCATCCACCACTTTCTTCCAGCCGGCCAACGCGGCTTCGCCGTAGAAATGCGGCACGTTGGGATAGCCGTTGGAGGCCTGGTGCCCGACCACGGTGCCTTCAGTGATGATCAAGCCCACACCGGCAGCGGCACGGCGGCGGTAGTACTCGATGACTTTGGAGTTGGGTACGCCACCTGGGGAGAACGAACGGGTCATGGGCGCCATGACCACGCGGGTCGACAGTTGCAATGCACCGAGCTGGAAGGGTTTGAACAAGGCTTGGACGGGCATGGAGCGCTCCACGGGAGACTGAATTTATGATGCGGATAATATGGAGAGCTTGCAGCGCTGAGTAGCACTATTGATCTAAATGATTAAGGGGTAAAAGCGGGACGCGGAGCGTCCAGGGCGGCATTCCCACGCAGAGCGTGGGAACGATCAACGCAGAGCGTGGGAGCGATCAGGCCGTCACTGGCGTCAGCTCAGGGCTTTTTCGATCGCCTGGATGATGGAGGGATCGTCAGGGGACGTACGGGGTGAGAAGCGCGCAAGTACGCGGCCATCTTTACCTAACAGGAATTTCTCGAAGTTCCAGGTGATATCCCCGGGGAATTCAGCGCCCTCGCCCGCCAGCAAGCGGTACAACTGGTGCCGATCAGGGCCGTTGACGTCGATCTTGCTGCCCAGTGGAAAAGTCACGCCGTAGTTCAGGCTACAGAACTCGCTGATTTCTTCCTCGCTGCCCGGTTCCTGACCGGCAAACTGGTTGCAGGGCAGGCCAAGCACGGTAAACCCTTGGTCCTTGTACTGCTGGTAGAGGTTCTCCAACGCCGCGTATTGCGGGGTCAAACCACATTTGGACGCCACATTGACCACCAGCACGACTTGGCCCTTGAAAGGCGCCAGCGGTAGTGCTTGTCCGTCCAAGGCTTTGAGTTTCAGATCGTGGAAAGCACTCATGACGAACTCCAGATATCCCATGTTCTTTGCATTGCAGCCCTTCGGAGCTTACAACCGGCAAAGCTGCAATCATAGACGCCAGTGACGAAACTCGCCTGCAGGTTACTGAGCGGTCGGCCAGGGCAAAATCGGAATCGCCGTCACCGCATTCTGCGGGCTGCCTTCGATCAGGCGGTCGCTGTAGACCAGATACACCAGGGTGTTGCGCTTCTTGTCGAGGAAACGCACGACCTGCATGGTCTTGAACACCAGGGAGGTGCGCTCCTTGAACACTTCGTCGCCGTCCTTGAGCTCACCCTTGAAGTGGATCGGGCCCACTTGGCGGCAGGCGATCGAGGCTTCGGCACGGTCTTCGGCCAGGCCCAGGCCGCCCTTTACCCCGCCGGTCTTGGCGCGGGACAGGTAGCACGTCACGCCATCGACCTTGGGGTCGTCAAACGCTTCGACCACAATCCGGTCGTTGGGGCCGACGAACTTGAACACCGTCGACACCTGGCCGACCTCTTCGGCCGAGGCCAGCAGCGGCACGGCCAACAGCAGGCCGAGCAATCCCTTCATCACGCGCATCGTGTATTTCCTATGGTTAGACCAGGATCAGGTTGTCGCGGTGAACCAGTTCCGGTTCTGCCATATAACCCAAGAGTCCGACAATGGCGTCGGAGGGTTGTCCAATAATCTTCTGTGCTTCCAGGGCGCTGTAGTTGGCCAGGCCGCGCGCAATCTCGCGACCGTCTGGGGCGACGCACACCACCATCTCGCCACGACGGAAGCTGCCCTGCACCAACTTCACACCCACCGGCAGCAGGCTCTTGTTGCCCTGGGACAACGCCGCTACTGCGCCCGCGTCCAGCACCAGGGTGCCACGGGTTTGCAGATGACCGGCCAGCCATTGCTTGCGCGCCGCCAGCATGCCGCGTTCCGGCGACAGCAGCGTACCGATGCGCTCACCGGCCTTGAGGCGATCGAGCACGCGCTCCAGGCGCCCGCCGACGATGATGGTGTGGGCCCCCGAACGCGCCGCCAGGCGCGCAGCGCGCAGCTTGGTCTGCATGCCACCGCGGCCCAGGGCACCGCCGACACTGCCGGCGACCGCATCCAGCGCTGGGTCGTCGGCGCGGGCTTCATAGATAAGCTGGGCATCGGGGTTGTTGCGCGGGTCGGCGTCGAACATGCCATCGCGGTCGGTGAGGATCACCAGCAGGTCGGCCTCGACCAGGTTGGCCACCAGGGCGGCCAGGGTGTCGTTGTCACCGAAGCGGATTTCGTCGGTGACCACGGTGTCGTTTTCGTTGATGACCGGGATGACCTTGAGCTCCACCAGCGCGCGCAAGGTGCTACGGGCGTTGAGGTAGCGCTTGCGGTCGGACAGGTCATCGTGGGTCAGCAGCACCTGCGCCGTGTGGCGGCCGTGCTCGGCAAAGCTGGACTCCCAGGCTTGCACCAGGCCCATCTGGCCGATGGCGGCGGCGGCTTGCAGTTCGTGCATCGCGCTGGGTCGCGCGGTCCAGCCGAGGCGGCTCATCCCGGCGGCAACCGCTCCGGACGACACCAGCACCAACTCAACGCCTGCTTCATGCAAGGCCACCATCTGCTCGACCCAGACGCTCATGGCTGCACGATCCAGACCTTTGCCATCCGCCGTCAACAGCGCACTGCCGATTTTCACGACCCAGCGCTGCGCACCTGTCACTTTGCTCCGCATCATCTTCAACCTTAGAGTGAGGGCCGCGCGACCCAGCGCTGCCCATAACGTTATACCCGGATACCAAAACGCCGCTCCAGGGAGCGGCGTTCAAGTTTATCGCAACGGATCAGTCACGCACGTAAATGATTTCCGGACCGTCTTCATCATCCACGTCTTCTTCGTCCCAATCATCGTCACCGATGTCGTGGACCGACTTCACGCCGCTGCGGCGCAGGGCACGCTGGTCGTCCAGGGCCTGCAACTGGGCACGGGCTTCGTCTTCGATCTGCTGGTCGAGCTCGGCGAGTTCGGCCTTGTACACCGGGTCGGCCGCCAGGCGGTCGGCACGGTCTTCCAGGTAACGCATGATGTCGCGGGTCAGGCGCTCGGTGCCTTCTTTGGCGATGGCCGAGATGACGTAGACCGGACCTTCCCACTCCAGGCGGTCAACGATCTCCTTGACGCGCTCTTCGTGCTCTTCTTCGAGGATCTGGTCGCACTTGTTCAGTACCAACCAGCGATCGCGCTCGGCCAGGGCCGGGCTGAACTTGGTCAGCTCGCTGACGATGACTTCGGCGGCATCGGCGGCACTGGTGTCATCCAGCGGTGCCATGTCCACGAGGTGCAGCAGCAAACGGGTGCGGGACAAGTGCTTGAGGAAGCGGATACCCAGGCCTGCGCCGTCGGAAGCGCCTTCGATCAAGCCAGGAATGTCGGCAACCACGAAGCTTTTCCAGCGGTCTACGCTGACCACGCCCAGGTTTGGCACCAGGGTCGTGAACGGGTAGTCGGCGACTTTCGGCTTGGCGGCCGATACCGAGCGGATGAAGGTACTTTTACCTGCGTTCGGCAGGCCCAGCAGGCCCACGTCCGCCAGTACTTTCATTTCCAGCTTCAGGTCGCGCTGCTCGCCCGGCTTGCCCGGCGTGGTCTGGCGCGGTGCACGGTTGGTGCTGGACTTGAATCGGGTGTTACCCAGACCGTGCCAGCCGCCCTGCACAACCATCAGCTTCTGGCCGGCCTTGGTCAGGTCGCCAATCACTTCCTGGGTCGCGGAGTCGATGATCGTGGTGCCGACCGGTACGCGCAGTACCAGGTCTTCACCTTTTTTACCGGTGCAGTCGGTGCTGCCGCCGTTGGAGCCACGCTCGGCATCGAAGTGCCGGGTGTAACGGTAGTCGACCAGGGTGTTGAGGTTCTCGTCGGCCATCATGTAGATGGAACCGCCGTCACCGCCGTCACCGCCGTTCGGGCCACCGTTTTCGATGAATTTTTCGCGACGGAAACTCATGCAACCGTTACCGCCGTCGCCTGCTTTTACTCGGATGGAAACTTCATCAACGAACTTCATAACAAAACGCCTCTCGCCGCACGGACGAGCTTAAGAAACCAAGACATAAGACTCTTGCAAAAATGAGCGCAGCGACCTCAATCAGCGACCGCAAACCAGCGCCTGAGCTCATCACAGACAGCTTTGCAAGAGACTCACTCCACAAACGAAAAAGCCCCGTCGCAAGACAGGGCTTTTCCAGCGATCTCGCAATTAAGCTGCGACAACGCTCACGTAACGGCGGTTGAACGCGCCCTTTACTTCGAACTTGATCACGCCTTCGATTTTAGCGAAGAGGGTGTGATCTTTACCCATGCCAACACCGTAACCGGCGTGGAATTGGGTGCCGCGCTGACGCACGATGATGTTGCCCGGAATGATTTTCTGGCCGCCATACATCTTCACGCCAAGGCGTTTGGCTTCTGAGTCGCGACCGTTACGGGTACTACCACCAGCTTTTTTGTGTGCCATGAGTCAATTCTCCTAGTGAGGAATTAGGCTGAAATTAAGCCTGAATACCGGTGATTTTGATCTCGGTGTACCACTGGCGGTGGCCCATACGCTTCATGTGGTGCTTACGACGACGGAACTTGATGATGCGGACTTTATCGTGACGACCTTGGGAGATCACTTCAGCCACAACGGTAGCGCCAGCAACAACTGGAGCGCCGATGTTCACGTCATCGCCATTGGCGACCAACAGAACGCGATCAAAAGTAACGGATTCGCCAGTAGCGACTTCCAGTTTCTCGATCTTCAGGTATTCACCTGGGGCGACTTTGTATTGCTTGCCACCAGTAACAATTACTGCGTACGACATGGTATTTCTCCGATAATCCTGCTCACCCAGCGCTTTATAAGAAGAGGTATTGGCTGGCATGGCTGCATGGGATGGACGTCCCGAATGCAATTGCGTAAGGCAGGTGCTGCCCAGGAAGTTCAGGGTGCGCGATTGTACGCAAGCTATGGGAGGCTTGCAAGGGGCCGTCTATCGCGCCTTGACACTGCGGGGTGAGGGTCCTAGCATGCCGCGCAACCCTTCTGGAGCGACTGTCGCTGATGCAACCCCAAGCTTTCTACCGCGCGGTCGCGGACGATTTTAGCGCCGTCGACGGCATCATCAAGCAGCAGCTGACGTCTAAAGTGCCGCTGGTCTCCAAAATTGGCGACTACATTACGTCGGCGGGCGGCAAACGCCTGCGTCCTTTATTAGTGTTGCTGTGTGGCAAGGCCCTGGGCCGTCAAGGCGATGACCTGCGCCTGCTGGCCGCCACCATCGAATTCCTGCACACCGCCACCCTGCTGCATGACGACGTGGTCGACATGTCCGGCATGCGCCGTGGTCGCGAGACCGCAAACGCCATGTGGGGCAATGCGCCCAGCGTGTTGGTAGGCGACTTCCTGTATTCGCGTTCGTTCGAAATGATGGTCGAGCTGGGCTCGATGCCTGTGATGAAGATTCTTTCACAGGCCACACGCATCATCGCCGAAGGCGAAGTGTTGCAGCTGTCCAAAGTCCGCGACGCCAGCACCACCGAAGAAACCTATATGGAAGTGATTCGCGGCAAAACCGCGATGCTCTTCGAAGCCTCGACCCACAGTGCCGCCGCGCTGTGTGGCGCCACCGCCGAACAGGCCGAGGCGCTGCGCACGTTCGGTGATCACCTGGGCGTGGCGTTCCAACTGGTGGATGACCTGCTCGATTACAAGGGCGACGCCGAAACCCTGGGCAAGAACGTCGGTGACGACCTGGCCGAGGGCAAGCCGACCTTGCCGCTGATCTACACCATGCGCGAAGGCACGCCGGAACAGGCTGCCCTGGTGCGCAAGGCGATCCAGAAAGGCGGGATCGAAGACCTGGAAGCCATCCGTGCCGCTGTGGAAGCCTCGGGTTCCCTGGAGTACACCGCGCAACTGGCGCGTGACTACGTGGCGCGGGCGATCACATGCTTGGAAGCGCTGCCGGCCAGCGAATACCGGGATGCCCTGGTTGAGCTGAGTGAGTTTGCGGTCGCCCGTACTCACTGATCTAGCACTTTTTAATGTGGGAGCTGGCTTGCCTGCGATGACTGTAGTGAATTCACTGCCGCTATCGCAGGCAAGCCAGCTCCCACATTAGGACGAGTCCAACCCCACCCGCGTTTAAAACCCTATATAATGTGCGACTTTTAGCCATCCCTGACTTTCTAGGAGCTTTAGTGAGCACGTTGCCTCCCTGCCCCAAATGCAATTCCGAATACACCTACGAAGACGGCGCCCAGCTGATCTGCCCGGAATGCGCCCACGAATGGTCCGCCACTGGCGAGGCCGAAGTGGTTGGCGATGAAACCGTGAAGAAAGACTCTGTGGGCAACGTCCTGCAGGACGGCGACACCATCACCGTGATCAAGGACCTCAAGGTCAAGGGCACTTCCCTGGTGGTCAAAGTCGGCACCAAGGTCAAGAACATCCGCCTGTGCGACGGCGACCACGATATCGATTGCAAGATCGACGGTATCGGCCCGATGAAGCTCAAGTCCGAGTTCGTGCGCAAGGTCTGAATCCGCTGCATCCATCCCGCGCCCGCCGCGGGGTGGCGTTTTGCCCTCTGCGTTGATCGAACGCAATACCCACACAGAAAAAAACAGAAACTGCCAATAGACGCTTGCTATTCTACGAATAAGAATTATTCTCATTGAAACCCATCAAGGAGAACGACCATGACTTATTTGATAGATGCCTGGCTGGATCGTCCACACCCTTACCTGCGAATCCTGCATCGGGAAACCGGTGAAGTCTGCGCGGTGCTTGAAGAAGAAGCGCTGAACGAGCTGCAGGACCAGGGCGATCTGGACGTAAACGGCCTGAGTTCCAGTGAGCCTGGGGTGCTGAAGGAAGTGGTGAGGAATCTGTTTCTGTTCTGCTATGCACGAGCGTTGCGCCCGGCGACGGAGCTCAATGGCAAGTTCCATCCATGAAGAAACTGGCAAATGCCTGTTGGGGCGAACGCGTTCGTCCCAACAGGTAACCAGCAGGTCTTACAGAACGTCGAGCAGCTCGACGTCGAATACCAGAACGCTGTGCGGCGGGATGCTGCCAACGCCTTGAGCGCCGTAAGCCAGTTCGCTCGGCACGTACAGGCGCCATTTGCTGCCGGCATTCATCAGTTGCAGGGCTTCGGTCCAGCCGGCGATCACGCCGCCAACCGGGAATTCTGCAGGCTGGCCGCGCTCGTAGGAGCTGTCGAACACAGTGCCGTCGATCAGGGTGCCGTGGTAGTGAGTACGCACTTGGTCTTCACGGGTCGGCTTGGCGCCGGTACCGGCCGTCAGCACTTCAAATTGCAGGCCGGAAGCCAGGGTGGTGATGCCCTCACGCTTGGCGTTTTCCGCCAGGAAAGCCAGGCCAGCGCCTGCTGCAGCTTCAGCCTTGGCAGCGGCTTCGGCTTGCATGATTTCACGGATCACTTTGAAGCTGGCCGCCATTTGCTCTTGGTCAACACGGCTTGGCTTGCCTGCGAACGCGTCGGTCAGGCCGGCCAGGATCGCGTCCAGGCTGACGCCCGGTGGCGGGTTGTCGCGCAGTTGGTCGCCCAACTGACGGCCGATACCGTAGCTGACGCGGGTTTCGTCGGTGGACAGATTAACTTCGGACATGAAGAGGCTCCGCTGTAGGACGCCACGGTTTCCCGCGCCGCCCAGAACTAAAAGGGCCCGCAGACTAGCACACATGAGCGGGCCGTGATCAGCCCCACCCCGGCTTTGCCGTAGCGCGCCAGCGCCCCTTCGTCGACGACCAATAAAAGTATTTCAGAATCATCCTTTCCCGCCGATACAGCCCTACACATCTTGGCTGGCTCAAACAAAAACACACCGTCCAGCAGACAGACATCACTCTTCAAGGAGCTTTCGATGAACAGCTGGTTCGGTAACATCAGTGTCAATCTCAAACTCGGCCTGGGCTTCGGCCTGGTATTGGTCCTCACTTCAGTCCTGGCGCTGACGGGCTGGACCAGCCTGGGCGGCTTGATCGACCGTAGCAATTGGATGAGCGACATCACTCAGCTCAACGCCTCGTTGACCAAGCTGCGTATCGTGCGCTTGCAATACATGTTGGCCAACGGTGACGAAGCCGTGGCGCAGAACGTGCAGACCAGCCTCGATGCCTTCGCCGCCCAGCAACAGAAGCTGCTCGACAGCTTCAAGAGCCCGGAAAACCTCAAGCTGCTCAATGAGCAGAAAGCCGTCATTACCGCCTACCGCCAGTCCCTGAGCAAAATGCGCGAGGCCTATCGCAATGGCAACGCTGCGCGCGATGTCATGGGCGCCAAGGCCGACATCGCCAACGCCCAAATCAATGCGCTGGAAACCAGCGTGCAGCAGTCACCCGACAGCCCGGAACGCTTCACGCAGTTTGTGGCCGTGACCCAGGCCAAGAACGAATTCCTGCAGGCTCGCTACGAAGTGCGCGGCTATACCAATAGCCCCAACGCAGAAACCGAAGCGCGCGCGGCTACACAGCTGGAAAAAGCTGTCGCCGGTTTGAAAGGCCTCAGCGTTGCATTCGGTACTGGACAGCAAAGCGCATTGTCCGCACTGGAAACCGCCCTCGTTGCTTATCGCAGTGCAGTACAGAGCTACAAAGCGGCCAACGCCAATATCGTCACCGCCCGTGCCGAAATGACCACCCAGGGCGCCGATATCGTGACGATCAGCGACAAGCTGTACGACATCCAACTGGAACGTCGCGACGCTGAAAGCACCCAGGCCCGCAGCCTGCAGTTGATCAGCACCTTGCTGGCCCTGTTGGTCGGCGTGATTGCCGCGTGGGTGATCACGCGCCAGATCACCCGTCCGATTCAGGAGACGCTGGCCGTGGTGGAACGCATCGCTTCGGGTGACCTGAGCCACAACATCCAGGTGACCCGTCGTGATGAGTTGGGCGTGTTGCAGCAAGGCATCCAGCGCATGGGCACCACTTTGCGCGAGCTGATCAGCGGCATTCGCGACGGCGTCACTCAGATCGCCAGCGCCGCCGAAGAGTTGTCAGCCGTGACCGAGCAAACCAGCGCCGGTGTGAACAGCCAGAAGATCGAGACCGATCAGGTCGCCACCGCGATGCATGAAATGACTGCCACTGTGCAGGAAGTTGCGCGTAATGCCGAGCAGGCGTCCCAAGCCGCTTCCGACGCTGACGGCCAGGCCCGCGAAGGCGATAAAGTGGTGGCTGAAGCCATCGCCCAGATCGAACGCCTGGCGGCCGAAGTGGCGCGTTCCACCGATGCCATGACGCACCTGCAACAAGAGAGCAACAAGATCGGCAGCGTGATGGACGTGATCAAGGCCGTGGCCGAACAGACCAACCTGCTGGCCCTCAACGCCGCCATTGAAGCTGCGCGTGCAGGGGAAGCCGGCCGTGGCTTTGCCGTGGTCGCCGACGAAGTACGCGGCCTGGCGCAGCGTACACAGAAATCCACCGAGGAAATCGAAGGCCTGGTGGCAGGCTTGCAGAACGGCACCCAACAAGTCGCCAGCGTGATGAACAACAGCCGCAGCCTGACGGACAGCAGCGTCGAACTGACGCGCAAGGCCGGGGTATCCTTGGAAAACATCACCCGCACAGTGTCCAATATCCAGTCGATGAACCAGCAGATTGCCGCGGCCGCCGAACAGCAAAGCGCCGTGGCGGAAGAGATCAGCCGCAGTATCGTGAACGTGCGTGATGTGTCCGAGCAGACCGCGACTGCCAGTGATGAGACGGCCAAGTCGAGTGTGGAACTGGCACGGTTGGGCAGCCAGTTGCAGCAGATGGTCAGTCATTTCCGGGTGTAAAACACCAAAAAGCCGCCTCGGCCTGAACCGAGGCGGCTCCAACTTTTCAGACCTTAACGGTCATCGAAGCTGTCCCGCAGAAACTTCCATACGTGATAAGCACGTAGGCAGTTCACTGCGAGGCTCCATGTACGTCGTGCAAACTTAGACATACTCGGCCCTCCGTGAGTTGGGCCTTACCTCCAGCGCACTTACCGGAACATGTGAGCCTTTGGATGCACGTCAGTGCTCCTGAGAGGCGGCTGGGTTTATGGTCCTCCCGCATGAATCCGGCACGGATTACTAGCCCGTGGCGGTCGGTCCAAAATTTGCGCGCTAACCCAGTCAACCTACTTCACGATGTACCCAGAACGAGAGCGATACTAGCTCAGCACTCTGCACCAAGGTGTGACAAACACCACTCAGTTCGCCTTAAAAGTTGTTGCTGTTTTTTGCAGATTTAACTAATAAAAAAGATGTGTACTGCGGTGGAAAACCGCTTGTCGTCGAGTGTTGCATAAGGCCCTAAAGCAACAGTAGTATCGGTACCACGTCAGTGCTCCTGTGAAGCCGCAACCCCAGCCACTAACTGGGTTTGCAAAAAAAACCGCCCTACTAAGGCGGTTTTTTATTGCCCGCAATTTGCCACTCAGCCCTCGCTGTCCTCAACAAACACCAACCGATTCCCAAACGGGTCTCTGATGCTCATCTCCCGCGTCCCCCAAGGCGTATCTTCAACCCCAGGCTTGGCATACCGGTACTCCTTGCCCAGCAATTGCTGCTGATACGCATCGACTCCTTGGGCCAGGATCCGCACGGCCGCCCCTGGCGAAGCATCGCCATGATGCTCGGACAAATGCAGCACACACTCCCCTAGCGACACTTGCAGGTACAACGGAAAATTCGCCTCGAAACGATGCTGCCAATCGACCTTGAACCCAAGAAAATCGACGTAGAACTCCAACGCCTTGGCCTCGTCGAACATCCGCAGGATGGGGGTGACTTTTCCTAAGTGCATGGCAACAGCTCCATCTAAAAGAACCCCAACTATAGAGACGAAAAACCGCCACGCAAATCCCCGTTGCGCGCCAGGAACCGACCTGCTCTCTCACCGTTGGCCTGCCCCTCGCGATAGCTCAATACGCCATTGACCCACACCCCCTCAACCCCTTCAGCGGCGCGCTGGGGTGCCTTGAAATCGGCCACATCCCGCACCCGCTGCGGGTCGAATAACACCAGGTCGGCCCAGTGCCCTTCACGGATCTCACCACGCTCGGCCAACCCAAAGCGCGCCGCCGACAAGCCAGTCATCTTGTGCACCGCGGTGTGCAGCGGGAACAAGCCGACATCCCGGCTGAAATGCCCCAGCACCCGTGGGAAGGCGCCCCACAAACGCGGGTGAGGAAACGGGTCTTCGGGCAACCCATCCGACCCCACCATCGATAACGGGTGCGCAAGAATGCGCCGTACATCTGCCTCATCCATGCCGTAGTACACCGCGCCCGCAGGTTGCAAACGGCGGGCGGCATCCATCAGTGAAACGCCCCACTCGGCGGCGATGTCCTGCAAATCGCGCCCGCCCATGTCCGGGTGCGGTGTGGACCAGGTGATAGTGATGCGAAACGCGTCGGTCACTTGCTTGAGGTCCAGGGTCGATGAGCTGGCGGCATAGGGGTAGCAATCGCAGCCCACCGGATGATCTTTTGCCGCCGCTTCCAGGGCCGCCAACAGCTGCGGGCTGCGCCCCCAATTACCGGCGCCGGCGCATTTAAGGTGGGAAATGATCACCGGCACCTTCGCCTCGCGGCCGATCAAGAACGCCTCATCCATCGCCTCCAGCACCGGTTCGAACTCGCTGCGCAGATGGGTGGTGTACACCGCGCCGTAGGCCGTCAGCTCTTGGGTCAGTTGCAGCACCTCATCGGTCTCGGCGCTGAACGCGCTGGCGTAGGCCAGGCCTGTGGATAACCCCAGGGCACCGGCCTCCAGGCTTTCCTGCAACTGCACGCGCATGGCCGCGATTTCATAGGGTCTGGCGGTGCGGTGCAGGTCGTCCATATGGTTGCTGCGCAGCGCCGTGTGGCCGATCAACGCGGCGACGTTCACCGCCGGGCAGGCCCGTTGCACCGCGGCGCGGTAATCGGCAAACCGTGGATAAGAGAACGCCTCGCGGGTGCCCAGCAAGTTCATCGGGTCTGGCGGGTCGCTGCGCAAACTGACCGGCGCGGCGCTGATACCACAGTTGCCGACTATCACCGTGGTCACGCCCTGGCTGAGCTTGGGCAGCATCTGAGGCTGGCGGATCACCACCGTGTCATCGTGGGTGTGCACGTCGATAAAGCCAGGCGCCAACACTCGGCCATGGGCGTCGATGACCTGCTCGGCCTGGGCTGTGGACAAGTCACCAATCGTGCGGATGCGCCCTGCGTGCACACCCACATCGGCGATATACCCGGGGGTGTTACTGCCATCGATGATCAGCGCCTGGCGAATCAGCGTGTCGTACTTCATATCAGTCTCCAAGCGGCAGGCTGCCAGGGCCGCCGCGGTAATCGTCGAGGGCCAGTTTGATCCGGCGCAGGCGTTCCTGGTTGTCGTCCGGCAGGGCCAGCGCCAGTTCGGTGGCGAGCAGGTCGATAGCCAGCAGCATGCCGTAGCGCGCCGCAGTGGGCTTGTAGATAAAGCTGGTTTCCGCCGATTGCAGCGGCAGCACGACATCCGCCAATTGCGCCAAGGGCGAATCGGCAAGGGTGATGGCAATGATGCGCGCGTCGTAGTTGCGCGCCAGCGTCACCACTTCCAATAACTCGGGGGTCAGGCCCGTGAGCGAGCAGACAATGACGGCATGTTCGGGCCCCAGGGTCGCCGCCGTGACACGCATCATCACCGGGTCATGGCTGGCGGCAATCGGATAGCCCAGCCTCACCAGGCGCACCTGCAACTCATCGCTGCACAGGCTCGACGGCCCGCCCATGCCGAACGCATGGATCATCCGCGCCTTGCCCAACAGTTTGACCGCATCGCCAAAGCTGCGCTGGTTGAAGCCCGACAGGTGCTGACGTAACGTCGCCTCGATGTCCCCCAGAATCTGCCGATGAAACGCTGACTGTTCTGGCTTGCCCGCCGGGTCGAGGAAGCGGCTGCCCACACCACTGGCCTGGGCCAATTGCAGGCGCAAATCGCGCAAGTCACGGCAGCCCACGCTGCGGGCAAAGCGTGACAAGGTGGCGGTACTCACCTCGGCCCGCGCAGACAGTTCCTCCAGGCTGGCGGAGGCGGCAAAGCCCACATCCTCGAGCATCAGCTTGGCGATACGCCCTTCGCCGGCACTGAAAGCGTCCTGGCGGGCGCGGATCTGATAGAGGATGTCCATGGGGGCTCCGGGTTACAGGCTCATAAAACAAGGGACAGGCCGTAGGTCAGGCCGAAGGCGACCAGCGAAATCAGGGTCTCCAGTACGGTCCAGGTCTTGAAGGTCTGGATCACTGTCATATTGAAGTATTCCTTGATCAGCCAGAAGCCGCCGTCGTTCACGTGGGAAAAGATTACCGAACCCGCACCGGTCGCCAGCACCAGCAACTCAGGGTGTGGATAACCCAGGCCCAAGGCGACCGGCGCGACCACCCCGGACGCAGTGGTCATGGCCACCGTGGCCGAGCCGGTGGCGACGCGCATCAACGCGGCGAACAGCCAGCCCATCACCAGCGGCGACAACTGAAACGCATGGGCCAGGCCGAGGATTTCATGGGTGACCCCGGCATCCACCAAGATGCGGTTCAACCCGCCGCCCGCGCCCACCAGCAAGGTGATGCTGGCGGTCGGCGCCAGGCATTCGTTGGTGAACTTGAGAATCGACTCACGGTTAAAGCCCTGGGCCAGGCCCAAGGTCCAGAAGCTCACCAGGGTCGCTACCAACAGTGCGATCACCGAGTTGCCGATAAACAACAGGAACTGGTTGAAACCGCTGCCCGGCGTGGAAATCACGTTGGCCCAGCCGCCGATCATCATCAACACCACCGGCAACAGGATAGTGCCCATGGTCAGTGCAAAACTGGGCAGGCGCGTACGCGGTTCACGCTCGATAAACTGGCGCTCCAGCGGGTTTTCCGCTGGCAAATGAATGTGCGGCACGATGAACTTTGCATAGACGGGCCCGGCAATGATCGCCGTGGGGATGCCAATCAGGATCGCATACAGCACCGTCTGCCCGACCGAGGCGTTATAGGCCAGCACCGCCATCATCGCCGCCGGGTGCGGCGGCACCAACGCATGCACCACCGACAGGCCGGCGACCATCGGCAGCCCGACCATCAGAATCGACACGCCCACGCGCCGCGCCACGGTAAAGGCAATCGGCACCAGCAACACAAAGCCGACTTCGAAAAACAGCGGCAGCCCCACCAGGAACGCAATGCACACCATCGCCCAGTGAGCATTGCGCTCACCGAAGCGGTTGATCAGCGTGCGCGCCACCTGCTCCGCGCCGCCCGACTCGGCCATCATCTTGCCGAGCATGGTGCCCAGCGCCACCACCAGGGCGATATGCCCCAGGGTCTTGCCGACACCCGCCTCGTACGAACCCATGATGGTGTCCGCCGGCATCCCGGCCATCAGCGCCAGGCCGATGGACACCAGGGTAATCACGATAAAGGGGTTGAGTCGGTAGCGTGCAATCAGCACGATCAATGCAATGATGGCGATGGCAGCGTATGCCAACAGCCCGAAGCCCGGTAATGCGGCCATGCGGTACTCCTCGGAAAGGGTCACGTCGAATTGGTTGTGAAACTCATAAATCATTCCCGAGGAGCATTTTCAATTTTTATGAAAGTAATTTTCGCCCACGGATAAGCGCTGTCGCTGGGGGACATGCCCGACGGTGGCGGATGAAAATTCGGGGGGTGTTCTTACATGAAGATCAGAGAAGGCGGAAACTCAAACGCCGCCCTTGAGTCATAGACTGCGCATCCACTGCCCAGGAAACCGCTCATGATTCGCACCACAATCGTCGCCAGCGTCTTGCTCTTGTGCGGCAGCGCTTATGCCGCCGACAACGCGGCCTTGAAAACATGCATGGACAGCGCCAATACCACCGCAGACATGGTCAATTGCAACGCCAAGCAAACCAAGGTGCAGGACGACCGCCTGAACCGCGCCTACAAGACCGCCCTCGCCGCCCAGGAAGGCGCGCGCAAACAGCAACTGCAAGACGTGCAGCGCCTGTGGATCAAATACCGCGACGCCAATTGCGCCTTCGCCGGCAGTGCCACTGGCGGCACGATTGATCAGGTCAATGGCACAGGCTGCGTGCTGGACATGACCCAGACCCGCGCCCAGGAGCTGGAAGACCTGGTCGGCCCGTAATAACGACCTCGCCCCCTGTAGGAGCGAGCTTGCTCGCGAAAAACCCGAGAACGCCGCAGTGCATCAGAATGCCCGCGTTATCGTTGACGATTTTCGCGAGCAAGCTCGCTCCTACTCGTGGTGAACCTTGGCGCGCTTGAGCAGTTTTTTGCAGCGCTCGGATAAATGCAGCACCCGCAGGTGCTTGCCTGCCTTGGTGTAGCGCTCGCGCAGGGTCATCAGCGCGGCAATCGCCGAATAGTCGACAAAGCTCAGGTGACGGCAATCCAGCGTGACCTGGGCCGGGTCGTTGGCTGGGTCGAACTGATTCAAGAACGGCGTGGTCGAGGCGAAGAACAACGTACCGTGCAGCCGATAGAGCTTGCTGCCGTCGGCCTCCAGGTGTTCATCGGCGTACAGTTCCCGCGCCTGCTGCCAGGCGAAGTTCAGCGCGGCGATGACGATACCGCACAGCACGGCAGTGGCCAGGTCGGTGAACACGGTAATGATCGTCACCGCCATGATCACCAGCACATCATTGAGCGGCACCTTGTTGATCACCCGCAGCGACGCCCAGGCGAAGGTCTGTTGCGACACCACGAACATCACACCCACCAACGCCGCCAGCGGGATCCGCTCGATCAGTGGCGACAGAAACATTATGAACAACAGAATCATCACCCCGGCAAACACCCCGGAGAAACGCCCGCGCCCGCCGGAGCTGAGGTTGATCACGGTTTGCCCGATCATCGCGCAACCGCCCATGCCGCCGAACAGGCCCGAGACCATATTCGCCGCGCCCAGGGCCACGCTTTCGCGGTCGGGATAACCACGGGTCTCGGTGATTTCGTCGGTGAGGTTGAGGGTCAGCAGGGTTTCCAACAGGCCGACCATCGCCATCAAAAACGCGTACGGCGCGATGATGCCGAGGGTTTCCAGGGTCCAGGGGATCTGCGGTAGGGCGAAGGTCGGCAAGCCACCGGCGATGTGCGCCATATCCCCCAATGTACGGGTCGGCAAACCCAATAGATACACCGCCAGGCCCACCCCCAGAATCGCCACCAGCGCGGGCGGTACGGCACGGGTCAGGCGCGGCAACAGGTACACAATGGCCATGGTTGCCGCCACCAGCCCAGCCATTACGTACAACGGCGTGCCGCTGAGCCAGGTTTCACCGCTCTTGAAATGCTCCAGTTGCGCCAGCGCAATGATGATCGCCAGGCCGTTGACGAAGCCGAGCATCACCGAATGCGGCACCATGCGCACCAGCTTGCCCAGGCGCAGCAGGCCGAAGGCGACCATGATCAAGCCGCCGAGCAACACCGTCGCCAGCAAATACTCCACGCCGTGTTGCACCACCAACGCGACGATCACCACTGCCATCGAACCTGCCGCACCGGACACCATGCCGGGACGGCCGCCGAACAATGCGGTGAGGGTGCAAATGATGAAAGCGCCGTAGAGGCCCATCAGCGGGTTGAGATGGGCCACCAGCGCAAAGGCGATGCATTCGGGCAGCAAGGCGAAAGACGTGGTGAGGCCGGCCAGGGCGTCGGCGCGCAGACGGGTGAGGTTCATGGAGTACCAGGGAGTTGCGGGGGATAAGGCGGGGAATGGTACGAAATTGCGGCGGGTGGGGCTAGTGAAGTGTCAGGTCCGATGCACCGAGTCGCCCCTATCGCAGGCAAGCCAGCTCCCACATTTGACAGGGTTCACACCTGAACAATGTGGGAGCTGGCTTGCCTGCGATGGCCGCACCGCGGTGCTAAGCGAACATCACACCATCTCGTCGCGAATCCACTCCACCACCGACGTGCGCTGAGGCGCCCACCCCAACAGTTCACGGGCGTGTTTGCCGCGCACTCGGCTATTGGAGCCCAACCCGTAGTTGGCCATTTCATAGCCCCACTCGGCCTCAGCCTCGGCCAATGGCCAGTCTTGTGGCTTGCCCAGGTCCAGGGCTTGGGCAATCGCCGTGGTCATGTCGATAAACGCCGCTTCGCTGCTTTCCACAAAATAGAAAGTGCCGGGTACGTTCTTGGTCAGCGCCAACAGATACAAAGCCACCACGTCTTCAATATGCACGTTGGACCAAATGTTCTGGCCAGGACCCACATGGCGCACCACCCCGCTTTTGCGTGCCTGCTTGAGCAAACGCGGCAATTGCACGCTGTCACGCTTTACTCCCAGGCTGTGGCCGTAAATCAGGGTGTTGCAGATCACCGCCGAATTCACGCCGTCGTTGGCAGCCGCAAGGATCAGGTTGTCGATGGCCACGCGGGCGGCCTTGTCGACGGTCGGCTCAGGCAGGTTGTCTTCGAAGTAGATGACATCGCTGGCTTTGCCGCCTGAGGCATCGCCCACGATGCTCGAACCGCTTGTGTGCAGGAACGGCTTGCTCGAACCTTTCAAGGCTGCCAACAAGACTTCCACGGCGGCGCGGTGATCGCTGCTGGCGGCATTGATTACCGCATCGGCTTTATGCGCTTGCTCGATCAATACAACGGCGTCATCGAGGGTGCCAATCACGGGCGTGATGCCCAGGGCGGTCATTTCGGCAGCTTGCTCGGCGCTGCGCACCAAGCCAGTGACGTGGTGGCCGGCCTTGACCAGGCCGGTAGCGATCGAACCGCCGATAAACCCTGCGGCGCCGGTAACGAAGACATTCATGGAGGTTGCTCCTGACTGGGTAAGTAATGCGCCCAGTATCCAGCCCCACTGCTGCCTGAATAAGCCCGTGCGGCCCAATTCACTCTTGCGCTCAGGTCACGAATCAGCTCGCATATCGCGCCAGCTTGGCCTGAATAAAGTCCAGGAAGCACTGGATGCGTAACGCCAATTGCGAGTTGCGGTAGAACACGGCGTGGATCGGTTGGCGATAGCCGCTGTTGAACGCCTCCAGCAATGGCACCAGGCGCCCGGCTTCCAGGTCGTGCACCGTCATGAAGTTCGACAGGCAAGCAATGCCCTGCCCTTCCAGCGCCAACTGCCGCAAGGTTTCACCACTGGACGCGCTGACGCCGGGCTGGATCAGCCAGCGGTCACCGTCGCCATGGCGCAGCGGCCAGTGGTTGAGGGTTTCGGTGTGGGTGAAGCCCAGCAGTGTGTGGTCGGCCAGTTCGGCCACGGTCGTGGGTGTGCCGTACTGCTTGAGGTAGTCGGGGCTGGCCAGGACATGCAGCGGCGTGCTGCCCAGAAAGCGCGCATGCAGGGTCGAGTCGGCCAGGGCGCCAATGCGAATGGCGATGTCCGTGCTTTGCTCCAGCAGGTCGATGATCAAGTCATCGCTGTTGAGCTCCAGCTGGATATCCGGATAGAGGCTGCGAAACTCGGCGATGTACGGCACGATCCCATGCAGCATGAACGGCACGGCGGCGTTGATACGCAGGCGCCCGGCCGGTTTTTTCTGGCGCGAGGACAGGCGCTCTTCCAGCTCGTCCATCTGCGCCAGTATCAGCTTGGCCTGTTCGAAGAAGTACTTGCCCTCTTCGGTCAGGTCCATGCGCCGCGTGGTGCGGTTGATCAAGGTGGTGTCGAGCTTGGCTTCCAGGCGCGACAACGTGCGGCTGACCGCCGATGGCGTTTGCCCGACTTTTTCGGCGGCGGCGGAAATCGAGCCGCACTCGATCACGCTGACAAAAATCTGTAGCTCATCAGATCGGGCTTTCACGGGCAGTCCTTCCTTAAACAGCTGACAAATGCCCGGTCATTATTAACCAGCCAGCAACAAATGGCCTCCCAACAACGCCATGCCGGTGAAAAATCCACGTTTGAACCACAAGGCACTGATGCGCCGACGCACCACCTGGCCCAGCCACATCCCCAGCAAGGCCGGCAACAGCGCCAACACCGACGCACCGACTTCAGCGCCGCCCAACGCACCACGCCAAGCCAGCCCGGCGGCCAGCGCCAGTGTCGACACGGTGAATGACAGCCCCAGCGCCTGCACCAACTGATCACGGCTCAAGCCCAGGGCTTGCAGATACGGTACCGCAGGGATCACGAAGACACCGGTGGCCGAGGTGATGATGCCGGTGACCACACCGCAAAAAGGCCCCAGCCAACGCTCAGTGCGGGGTGCGACCCTGAAGGTCGGCAGGAATAACCCGCTCAAGGCATACACCAGTAACGCCGCGCCCAAGGCACGCACCACCCAAGGCCCACTGCCCATGCCCAGCCACAAAGTGCCCAGCCCGGTGCCGAGGAAAATCAGCAACAGCATCGGCCACAGGCGTTTGAGCAAGGCACCCAAGTGGCCGCCACAGGTGAGTTGCCAGAGATTGGTCACCGTCGAAGGAATGATCAGCAATGCCGCAGCCTGCGCGGGCAACATAGCCAGGCCAAGCATGCCCATGGCCACAGTGGGCAGGCCCAGGCCGATGACGCCCTTGACCGTACCGGCCAGCAGGAAGGTGGTGATGACCAGCGCTGTCAGGGCGGGGCCGAGGTTTTGGTAGAACGCTAGGAAGGTATTCATGCACCGATTGTGCAGGGCTGGAGAGGGGCTGAAAATTCGCCATATACTGAGGCAGCCTCTTGTTTTGTGTGAGGCTGATACCGCTATCGCAGGCAAGCCAGCTCCCACACCTTGAATTGTGAATACATTCAAATGTGGGAGCTGGCTTGCCTGCGAAGAGGCCCTTCCAGTCACTGGAATACTTCATGCACTTTGACCTGATCGACCTGCGCCTCTACCTGCACATCCTGGACACCGGCAATATCACCGCCGGCGCGGCCCGCAGCCACCTGTCCCTGGCTGCCGCCAGTGCACGCATCCGGGCAATGGAATCTTCACTGGGTATTACGTTTCTCGAGCGCGGCCGCCGTGGCGTCACCCCGACACCCGCGGGCAAAGCCCTGGCCCGACACGCTCGCCTGCTGTTGCAACAGGCCGACCACCTGCAACAGGACTTGGCCGAATACGCCAACGGCGTCAAAGGCCAGGTACGCTTGCTGTGCAACACCACCGCCCTCAGCGAATACCTGCCGGAACTGCTCGCAGATTTTCTGCGCAAACACCCCAACCTCGATATCGACCTGCAAGAGTTGCCCAGCCTGCGCATTACCCATGCCTTGCGCCAGGGCACCGCCGACCTGGGGATTATTTCCGATGCGGTAGACACCCACGGCTTGCAGACCCTGGCGTTTCGCGACGACCCGCTGGTGCTGATCATGCCCCTGGACCACCCGTTGACCAGCGCGAGTTTTATCGACAGCTTGCAATACGACTACGTGGGCCTGGGGGCCAACAGCGCGTTGGCGGTTTACCTGGAAGAACAGGCCTTGCACGCAGGCTTTCGCCTGCACACACGTATCCGCGCCGATAGCTTTGACGGGGTGGTTCGCATGGTCGCCGGGGGCGCCGGCCTGGGCATCGTGCCTCAGGCCGCCTTGGACCGTTGGCCACCTGCGCGCCGCTTCAAGGCCCACCCCCTGCAAGAAGAATGGGCCTGCCGCAAACTGCTGTTATGCGCACGCTCGTTCGAGCAATTGCCCGGTTACGCCAGCACCTTACTCGCTGCGCTCACCGCCCCCCTGTAGGAGCGAGCTTGCTCGCGAAGATCGTCAACGATAACGCGAGCTATCTGATTTAACGTGGAGCTCTCGGGGTTTTCGCGAGCAAGCTCGCTCCTACAGATGATGTACGTTTGTGGAAGAAGGTGTAGTAGACCGCCGACAGAATCAGCAGGAACGGCACGCCAAACACCAGCGTCATCTTGAAAGCGTCGGTGAAATAGGTGGTGATCATCACCGCCCCCATCAGCACCAGCCCCAGCAGCGTGCTGTAGGGAAAAAACCGCAACTGGAACGACAGCTTCGCCCCGCCATGACGCTTGCGATAGCGGCGGAAAAACAGGTGCGTGAGGAAGATCATGAACCAGGTGAAGATCGCGCCAAACATCGAGATCGCCATCATCAGGGTGAACGAGCTTTCCGGGTACACCACGTTGAGCAACGTCGCCAGGGCAATGCCCGAACTGGACAGCAGCAGCGCATTCAGCGGGATGCCGTTCTTGCTCAACGCGCCCATGGACTTGGGCGCAAAACCGGCGCGCGACAGGCTGAACATCATGCGCGTGGTGATGTAGAGCTGGCTGTTCATGGCCGACAGCGCCGCGATCAGGATCACGAAATTCATCACCCCGGTGGCGCCGGGAATGCCGATGGTCTGCATCACTGTGACAAACGGGCTCTGGGCCTGGCCGGCCTGGTTCCAGGGCACGATGGCGAGCATCAGCGCCAGGGTCAGCAGGTAGAACACCACCAACCGCACGATGGTGGCGCGAAAGGCTTTCTTCACCGCCTGCTCCGGGTCGGCGGCTTCACCGGCGGCCACGGCGATCATCTCGACGCTGAGGTAGCTGAAGATCGACACGATCACCGCGATCCACATGCCACTCAAGCCATGGGGAAAAAAGCCGTCGTGGGCCGTGTAGTTCTGCACGCCGTAGTCAGGGTTGCCGGAGCCGAACACCACATACACTGCCAGGATGATGAAACCGACAATGGCGCTGATCTTGATCGTCGAGAACCAGTATTCGAAGTTGCCGAAGGTCTTCACGCTGATCGCATTGAGCACAATCAGCACACTGGAGAACGACACGATCCACACCCACTCCGGCACATTGGCGAACCAGTACTTCATGTACATCGCCACCGCCGTGACCTCGGCGCCCACCGCCAGCACAATCGCCGCCCAGTAGGCATACCGCACCAGGAACCCGGCCAACGGGCTGATGTAGAACTCAGCGTAAGCGCCAAAGGAGCCGGAGGTGGAATGGGCCACCGTCATCTCCGCCAGGCAGCCCATCAGCAGCAAGGTAATCAACGCGCCGATGGCGTAGCTCACCAGCACGCTCGGCCCGGCATAACCGATGGCGTAGGCACTGCCCATGAACAGCCCGGTGCCGATGGCGCCACCGATGGCAATCATGCTCATCTGGCCGGAAGTGAGCTGGCGCCTCAGGCCCAGTTCACGGTGGGTAATCTCTGCAAAGCCGTTGTCTGGCGTGGTCACTGGTGTGCCCCTTTATTATTGTGATTGCACAGGAAGCGCTTATTTTCTGTAGGAGCGAGCTTGCTCGCGAAAAACCTGAGAACGACGCGTGCATTCAGCATTCGCGCGTTATCGTTGACGATCTTCGCGAGCAAGCTCGCTCCTACAGTGGGTTTGTGTTGTTGTCAGGTGACGCTGTTGCGGACTTTGAATTGCGGCTGGTCCCAGGTGGCGTTGTCGAGAATTTCACCGAGGATTTCCACGGCGTCCCATACCTCGGTGAAGCTTGTGTACAACGGCGTGAAACCAAAGCGCATGATCCGTGGTTCACGGTAATCGCCGATCACGCCCCGGGCGATCAGGGCCTGGATCACCGCGTAACCTTCGGGGTGTTCAAAGCTGACGTGGCTGCCGCGCCGCGCGTGTTCACGCGGGGTGATCAGTTCCAGGCCGTGGGCGGCGCAGCGGCTTTCGACCAATGCGATGAACAGGTCGGTCAACGCCAGGGATTTAGTCCGCAGGCTGGCCATGTCGGTTTGGGCAAAAATCTCCAGGCCACATTCCACCATGGCCAACGAGGTGATCGGCTGGGTACCGCACAGATAGCGGGCAATGCCGGCGCTGGGGGCGTAGGTGGACTCCATGGCGAACTGCCGGGTATGCCCGAACCATCCGGACAACGGCTGGCGCACCACATCCACCAACGCCGGGTTGACCCACACAAACGCCTGGGAACCCGGGCCGCCGTTGAGGTATTTGTAAGTGCAGCCAATCGCATAATCCGCATTGGCCTGGTGCAGGTCGACAGGCACCGCGCCTGCCGAATGCGCCAGGTCCCAGATGCTCAGCGCGCCGCACTCGTGGCTCAGTGCGGTCAGCGCCGCCATGTCATACATGTAGCCGGTCTTGTAGTTGACGTGGGTGAGCATCACCACCGCCACGTCTGCATCGATGGCCTGGGGCAGTTCGGCCGGGCTGTTCACCAGGCGCAGGGAATAGCCTTGCTGCAGCAATTCGGCCAAGCCTTCGGCGATATATAAATCGGTCGGGAAATTGCTCGCTTCACTGACGATGACCTTGCGCGCCGGCGTACGTTGGCGCTGCACACTCAAGGCGGCGCTGAGCACTTTGAACAGGTTGATCGAGGTGGTATCGGTAATCACCACCTCGCCGTCACGCGCACCAATCAATGGCGCCAGGCGATTGCCCAGGCGCTGGGACAAATCCGCCCAACCGGCGCTGTTCCAGCTGCGAATCAAGCCATTGCCCCACTCCTCGGCGATCACCTGTTGTGCCCGCTCCAGCGCCGCCACCGGGCGCGCGCCGAGGGAGTTGCCGTCGAGGTAGATCACCCCTTCGGGCAAGGCGAATTGGGCACGCAGGGAGGCCAACGGGTCCTGGGCGTCGAGGGCTTGGCAATGGCTTCGAGTGGTCATGGGTCGTCCTGGTTTTTATAAGTGAGGATGGACCAAATAATGAACGAACTTTTAGAGAATTTTCGTGCAAAGTGGTGGGTAAACGGCTATTTAAGCTGTAGGAAATTCGAATTTAACCTCCAAATACGCGGATATCTTCCAAGCATGATTCTCGACGCCACCGACCTGCGCCTCCTGCATTTCCTGCAACAGGATGGCCGCATCAGCAACCAGGAACTGGCGGAAAAAGTCGCGCTGTCGCCGTCGGCGTGCCTGCGCCGTTTGCGCCTGTTGGAGAGCGAAGGAATCATCAGCGGTTACCGCGCGGTATTGAACGCCGAGCAGTTGGGGATCGAGCTGGAAGCCATCGTGCACCTGTCGTTGCGCCAGGATGTGGAGGACTGGCATGAGACGTTCATCAAGAAGGTGCAAGGCTGGCCGGAGGTGGCGAGTGCCTATGTGATCACCGGCGCCAGCAACTATGTGCTGCGGGTGCAGGCGCGCAACCTCAAGCACTTTTCAGACTTTATCGTGAACCACCTGAACCGCACGGCGGGGGTGATGGATATCCGTTCGGAGATCGTGCTGCAGAAGATCAAGGACCGGGATGAGGTGTTGGACCTGGTCGTGCGCAAATAACTAAATCACCAAAAAAACAATGTGGGAGCTGGCTTGCCTGCGATAGCGGTGGTAAATGTTCCACCGCTATCGCAGGCAAGCCAGCTCCCACAGATCAGTCTTCGAGGGCGCGGACTCGCTGCATGCGCTGCTGCTCTATTGGCGCATCCGCCACCTGCAACTCAAAGTCAAAATCAATCTGCGCAAACCGCCCTTGCACGTCAAACTCTCGCGCCAGTTGCGGGTCGTCGCTGAAGCGAATCTCGGCAATCAGTTCATCCCGGGTGGCATAGGCAAAGTCATCATGCAGGTACGGGTCATCCGACAGGTTGATCTGCGTGGTCAGGTGCCGGTGCCCCGGCGCCGAGATGAAGAAGTGGATATGCGCCGGCCGCTGCCCGTGGCGCCCCAGTTGGTCGAGCAACTGTTGCGTCGGCCCGCTCGGTGGGCAGCCGTAGCCCGAAGGCACGATGCTGCGAAAACGGTAGTTGCCCTGGGCGTCGGTCTCGATGCGCCGGCGCAGGTTGAACTCAGACTGATTCGGGTCGAACCACGAATAGGTCCCGCCCGTGTTGGCCTGCCACACATCCACAATTGCCCCTGCCAACGGCTTGCCCTCGGTATCGCGTACTTGCCCGCGCATGAACAACGGCACCGCGTCGTCCTGGCCGTCATCCAGCCGTGCCTCGTACTTGGACAGCGGCGCACCAGCCACGTACAACGGGCCTTCGATGGTGCGCGGCGTGCCACCCGACTTGCCGGCCTGCTCGTCGGCGGCATCCATCAACAGGTCCAGGTAATGCTCCAGGCCCAAGCCGGCGGCGAGCAGGCCAGCCTCCTGGTTTTTGCCCAGCTCATTGAGGTAGTTGACCGCCTTCCAGAACTCTTCCGGGGTCACTTCCAGGTCTTCGATGATGTTCACGGTGTCGCGCAGGATCCGATAGATCAGCGCCTTGGTGCGTGGGTTGCCCGCGTCATTGAGGTTACCGCTGGCTTCTTCGAGAAACTGTTGGGCGTGGGCAGTCTGGGACAGGCGGATGGACATGGTGCATTCCTCATCTTGTAGTTATAGGTGCAAGCCGGCTCAGCGGTCGTCCGCATGGATCGACGACGGATGGCGGCACAGCGCATTCACTTCGATGGCCATGTAGGGGAACAATGGCAGTTGCATCAGCAGGTCGTGCAGGTCCTGCACGCTGTCGACATCGAACACGCTGTAGTTGGCGTAATGCCCGGCGATGCGCCACAGGTGGCGCCATTTGCCCTCCTCTTGCAGGCGCTGCGCCAAGGCTTTCTCCTCGGCCTTGAGGCTGGCGGCACGCTCGGGGTGCATGTCGAGGGGCAGGTTCACGGTCATTTTTACGTGGAACAACATGGCAAGGGCCTCTTAGTGTTTGTCACGGCGAAAGAACGCCAGGCGCTCTTCATCGAGCGTCAGGCCCAGGCCTGGCGCAGTGGACACATGCAGCTGGAAATCGCGGTACACCGGTGGCTCGGTGAGGATGTCTTCGGTGAGCAACAGCGGGCCGAACAGTTCGGTGCCCCACGCCAGGGTGTCCAGCGTGAGAAAGGCATGGGCCGAGGCCAGGGTGCCAATGCCACCTTCAAGCATGGTGCCGCCGTACAGGCCGATGCCAGCCGCTTCGGCAATCGCCGCCGTGCGCAATACGGCGCGAGGGCCGCCGTTCTTGGCGATCTTGAGGGCGAACACCGTGGCCGCACCTTCACGCGCCAGGTTGAAGGCGTCTTCGACACATTCGATAGATTCATCGGCCATGATCGGCACCGGGCTCGACAGGTTGAGCCGGGCCATGCCGCCACGGTTATTGCGTGAGATCGGTTGTTCGATCAGGTCGATACCGTGGTCACCGAGCACCTTGCACGCCCGCAGGGCCACGGCTTCATCCCAGGCCTGGTTGACGTCGACGCGTACACTGGCGCGCTCGCCCAGGGCTTTTTTGATCGCGATCACATGGGCCAGGTCGCGGTCGACCTCGCCCGCGCCGATCTTCAGTTTGAAGAGGCGGTGACGGCGCAGGTCGAGCATCTTCTCGGCCTCGCTGATGTCTTGTTCGGTATTACCGCTGGCCAGGGTCCAGGCCACTGGCAACGCATCACGCACACGCCCGCCAAGCAGCTCGCTGACCGGCAGCCCGAGGCGCTTGCCGAGGGCGTCGAGCAAGGCGCTTTCGATACCGGACTTGGCAAAGGTGTTGCCGCGAATACTGCGCTCCAGGCGCAACATGGCGGCATTGACGTTACTCGCGTCCTGGCCGATCAGCAGCGGCGCGAAGTGGCGGTCGATGTTGACCTTGATGCTGTCGGGGCTCTCGTTGCCGTAACTCAGGCCACCGATGGTGGTGGCTTCACCGATGCCTTCGATGCCGTCGGTGCAACGCAGACGGATGATAACGAGGGTCTGGTTTTGCATCGTGTGCATCGCCAGCTTGTGCGGGCGAATGGTGGGCAGGTCAACGATGACAGTTTCGATCGACTCGATGGCGCAAATCGGCATGGCAATACCCGTTGGGTTCTTTATAGATTTGCGTCGATTCTGTTCCGCATTTTTTTGGGCTTCCAATATAGAATTGGTCTCGTGCAATACCCTTAAGGCATGAAAGGAGTCGATATGGAACTGCGTCACCTGCGCTACTTCCAGGTGTTGGGCGAGACCCTCAACTTCACCCGCGCCGCCGAACGTTTGCACATCGCCCAGCCGCCGTTGAGCCGGCAGATCCAGCAACTGGAGGATGAACTCGGGGTGGTGTTGCTGGAACGCAGTCGGCCCTTGCGGCTGACAGAGGCCGGGCGGTTTTTCTATGAACATGCCAATGTGTTGCTCGAACAACTGGGCAAGGTCTGCGACACCACCCGGCGCATCGGCCAAGGCGAGAAAACCTGGCTGGGCATCGGCTTTGCGCCCTCGACCTTGTACGGCGTGCTGCCGGAGCTGATTCGGCGCCTGCGCACTCACGAGGCCCTGGAGCTGGAGTTGGGTTTGTCGGAGATGACCACCTTGCAGCAGGTCGAAGCACTCAAGGCGGGCCGCATTGACGTGGGCTTCGGGCGTATTCGCATTGACGACCCGGCCATCGTCCAGCGTGTATTGGTAGAAGACCGCTTGGTGGCCGTGCTGCCCAGTGGTCACCGGTTGCTGGGCGCCCCGGCCACCCTCGCCCAGTTGGCCGCCGAACCCTTTGTGCTCTACCCCGGCAACCCGCGCCCCAGTTATGCCGACCATGTGATCGCACTGTTCGACGCCCATGGCTTGAGCGTGAAGGTGGCGCAGTGGACCAACGAATTGCAGACCGCTATTGGCCTGGTGGGTGCAGGCATGGGTGTGACGCTGGTGCCGGCGTCGGTGCAGGTGCTGCATCGGGCGGATATTGGCTATACGCCGGTGGTGGAGGCGACGGCGAGCTCGCCGATCATCCTCAGCCGGCGAGTGAATGATCAGTCGCCGGGGCTGACTCATTGCCTGCAACTGGTTGAAGAGTTGATCTGAGATTTTCCAGGCGCCCCATAGTCCATGTGGGAGCTGGCTTGCCTGCGATGGCGTTGGATCAGTTGGCATCGTATTGATTGGCCGACCGCTATCGCAGGCAAGCCAGCTCCCACATTTTGATCCCCAGCCGGTTCAAGTAACGCGCAGGCGCTTGCGCTGCAATGTCTGGCTGGGCGACTCATCGAACAGCTTGCGGTACTCCGCCGAAAACCGCCCCAAATGCGTAAACCCCCACCCCAGGGCGATTTCAGAGATGGTGCGGATCGAGCCCTGCTCCAGAATCTCCTGGCGCACCGCCCCCAACCGATGCTTCTTCAGATACGCCATGGGCGAGAGTGCAAAGTACTTGCGAAACGCATCGAACAGTTTGAACCGCGACACGCCCGCCGCCGCTTCCAGGTCTTCCAGGTGCAGCGCTTCACGGGCGTTGTCATGGATAAATTGCCGCGCGCGGATCAGGTAGTGCGGCAGTTTCACCCCCAGCACGTCGCGCAGTTCTTCAGAGTAGTTATTCGGTTGCGCCAGGATCAGGCCCTTGATCAATGAGCTTTCCAGGTCGCGAGTAAACGCCGCCTGCTCGTACAGTTCGCTGCTGCATTCCAGTTCGGCGATGAAGTAACGCGCCATGCGCCACCACGAAGCCGGGGCCCCGTCCACCGCATCCATCACCGACTCAAAGCGCAGCGGCGCATCGATGGGCCGTTGCAGCAAACCTTCCAGCGACTCGCTCATCGCCGCACGGGTGATCACCACCTGTAACTTGCGACAGTCACCGGAAATCGCCAGCACCTGATGCTCATTGGGTGAAATGATCACGCCCTGGTCGCGGTTGGAGCTAAGACGCTCACCGTTCTTGCTCAGCTCCTGCTCGCCCACCAACGGCAGGCTCAAGCTGTAGCTGCTGAAGTGCTCGGCGTCTTCGATGTCGATGGTCACATCGGTACCGTACTCGATCACGCCCAGGGTGGTGGCGCGAGATTTGAACACGTTGGCGCTGTGGTGAAAGCGCAGGCGCTCGGGCGTTGCCGTCGCCAGGCGATGGGGCCCGCAGATGCCGGACATCCAGCTGCACGCGCCCTCCAGGTCGAAGCGTTGAATATGAATATCGCGTGTCTGACTAGTCATCAGGGTGCACCCACGGCGGTTAGGCGTTTGCGCGCTCTGACGGCGCGTCGTTGAACCTCGACAGCAAGTTCCAGGCCACGCCAGCGCAGTGCTCACTGGGTGGATAGCAACAGTCGACTATGTGGATAAACCCCAGGGTTTTACCACCATCGCCCGCTATCACAGTAGCGCATGCCGTCACCGGCGCGCACCGCCATGGGTATTTGCTGCCCAACTTTGCGGCCTACGTTCCCCCATTAAGCGGATAGCCCGCCACCGCATCGCAGCCGCTTAATGGCTCACCGTTTAGCCATGATCAAAAGGTGCCTCCCATGAGTGGTGCAAGAACCGTCGAGCAATGGAAATCCTTTATCGAAAGCTGCCTGGACTTTCGCCCGGCGGATGAAGTGTTCCGCATCGCCCGCGACATGTTCACCGAGCCCGAGCTGTTCGACCTGGAGATGGAGCTGATCTTCGAGAAGAACTGGATCTACGCCTGCCACGAAAGCGAACTGGCCAATAACCACGACTTCGTGACGATGCGCGCCGGGCGCCAGCCGATGATCATCACCCGCGACGGCGAAGGCCGGCTCAACGCGCTGATCAATGCCTGCCAGCATCGCGGCACCACCCTCACCCGCGTGGGCAAGGGCAACCAGTCGACCTTCACCTGCCCGTTCCACGCCTGGTGCTACAAGAGCGATGGCCGACTGGTAAAGGTCAAGGCGCCGGGGGAATACCCGGAAGGTTTCGACAAGGCCACCCGCGGCCTGAAAAAAGCGCGTATCGAAAGCTATAAGGGCTTTGTGTTTATCAGCCTGGACGTGAACGGCACTAACAGCCTGGAAGACTTCCTGGGCGACGCCAAAGTGTTCTTCGACATGATGGTGGCGCAATCGGCCACCGGTGAGTTGGAGGTGCTGCCGGGCAAGTCCGCCTACACCTACGACGGCAACTGGAAGCTGCAAAACGAAAACGGCCTGGACGGTTATCACGTCAGCACCGTGCACTACAACTACGTGGCCACCGTGCAGCATCGCCAGCAGGTCAACACCGAGAACGGCGCAGGTTCCAGCACCACGCTGGACTACAGCAAGCTCGGCGCCGGCGACGCAAATACCGACGACGGCTGGTTCGCCTTCAACAACGGCCATAGCGTGCTGTTCAGCGATATGCCCAACCCCAGCGTACGCTCCGGCTACGCCACCATCATGCCGCGCCTGGTGCAAGAACACGGCCAGCAGAAGGCCGAGTGGATGATGCACCGCCTACGCAACCTGAACATCTACCCCAGCCTGTTTTTCCTCGACCAGATCAGCTCGCAGTTGCGCATCATCCGCCCGGTGGCCTGGAACAAGACCGAGATCATCAGCCAGTGCCTGGGCGTTAAGGGTGAGTCCGACGCCGACCGCGAAAACCGGATTCGTCAGTTCGAAGACTTCTTCAACGTTTCCGGCATGGGCACGCCCGATGACCTGGTGGAGTTTCGCGAGGCCCAGCGCGGCTTCCAGGGCCGCCTGGAACGCTGGAGTGATATTTCCCGCGGCAGCCACCGCTGGGAAACCGGGCCGACACCCAACAGCGAGGCCATCGGCATCCAACCGGCGATGACCGGTACCGAATTCACCCATGAAGGCCTGTACGTCAACCAGCATCGCAACTGGCAGCAGTTTCTGCTCAAGGGTTTGGACCAGCGAGCTTTGACATTGCGGGAGGTGAAGTGATGAATGCGCCATTGCAGTACCAGATCGAGCAGTTCTTCTACCGCAAGTCCGAGCTGTGCGACGCCCAGGACTGGGACGCCTACGTGGAGTTATTTGACCCACAGAGTGAATTCCACCTGCCGCAATGGGATTCCGAACACGTCTACACCCAAGACCCCAAGCGCGAGATGTCGTTGATCTACTACGCCAACCGTTCGGGCCTGGAAGACCGCGTGTTCCGCCTGCGCACCGGCAAGGCCGCCTCCGCCACGCCGATGCCGCGCACCTTGCACCTGATCAATAACGTACGCATTGCCGAGCAGGCCGACGGCACGTTGGAGGTGCGTTTGAACTGGCACACGTTATTTTATCGCCTGGCCACGTCAGAGCAGTTCTACGGGCATGCCACTTACCGCCTCAAGCCTGCGGGCGACGGCTGGTTGATCATGCGCAAGCACGCCTTGTTGCTCAACGACACCATCAACTCGGTGCTGGATTTCTATCACCTGTAACGGTGGTGCATTGCCCTGTAGGAGCGAGCTTGCTCGCGAAAAACGTAAGTACGCCGCGTTCATTCAGGATGTCCCGCGTCATCGTTGACGTTCTTCGCGAGCAAGCTCGCTCCTACAAGGGGTTCATACTTATCCACGGAGTTATGTGAATGAATCACAAAGTGGCCTTCAGCTTTGCCGATGGCAAAACCCTGTTCTTCCCGGTGGGCGCCCACGAAATTCTTTTGGACGCGGCCCTGCGCAACGGCATCAAGATCCCGCTCGATTGCCGCGAAGGCGTGTGCGGCACCTGCCAGGGGCGTTGCGAATCCGGCGAGTACACCCAGGACTACGTCGACGAGGAAGCCCTCTCCAGCCTCGACCTGCAACAACGTAAGATGCTCAGTTGCCAGACCCGGGTGAAGTCCGACGCCACCTTCTATTTCGACTTCGATTCAAGCCTGTGCAACGCCCCAGGCCCCGTGCAGGTGCGCGGCACGGTGAGCGCGGTGCAGCAGGTCTCGACCAGCACCGCCATCTTGCAGGTGCAACTGGACCAGCCACTGGATTTTTTGCCGGGCCAATACGCGCGTCTGTCGGTGCCCGGCACCGATAGCTGGCGCTCCTACTCCTTCGCCAACCGGCCGGGCAGTCAATTGCAGTTTCTGGTACGCCTGCTGCCCGATGGAGTAATGAGCAACTACCTGCGTGAACGCTGCCAGGTGGGTGATGAAATGCTGATGGAGGCGCCCTTGGGTGCGTTCTATCTGCGCCACGTCACCCAACCGTTGGTACTGGTGGCGGGCGGCACGGGGTTGTCGGCGTTGTTGGGCATGCTCGATGAGCTGGCCGTCACGGGCTGCACACAACCTGTGCACCTGTACTACGGCGTGCGCGGCGCTGAGGATTTATGTGAAGCGGCGCGTATCCACGCCTACGCGGCGAAAATCCCGAACTTTCGCTACACCGAAGTGTTGAGCGACGCCTCAACCGAGTGGACGGGCAAACGCGGCTACCTCACCGAGCATTTCGACCTGGCCGAATTGCGGGACAGATCGGCGGATATGTACGTGTGCGGCCCCCCTCCGATGGTCGAATCCATCCAACAATGGCTGGTGGATCAGGCACTTGATGGCGTTCAGCTGTATTACGAAAAGTTTACGCAGAGTAATATCTGACCCTCAGCAGTTCTGAGGGGCCGATGCGGCGTGCAATCACCCTTGAGAAAAACAAGTAGAAGGGAATGTTAATGGCGGATGACATGGTTAACCCGGTGGGCCTCAAGCGAGGCCTGAAGAACCGGCACATTCAGCTGATCGCCTTGGGAGGGGCGATTGGTACAGGCTTGTTCCTCGGCTCGGCCGGGGTACTCAAGTCGGCGGGGCCGTCGATGATCCTGGGGTATGCGGTGGCCGGGTTTATCGCGTTCCTGATCATGCGCCAACTCGGTGAGATGATCGTCGAAGAGCCGGTGGCCGGGTCCTTCAGCCACTTCGCACACAAATACTGGGGCGGTTACGCAGGCTTCCTGGCGGGCTGGAACTACTGGGTGCTCTACGTGCTGGTGGGCATGGCCGAGTTGACGGCGGTGGGCAAGTACATCCAGTTCTGGTGGCCAGAGATTCCAACCTGGGTCAGCGCGCTGGTGTTCTTTGTCGCGGTGAACCTGATCAACACCCTGAACGTGAAGTTCTTCGGTGAAGCCGAATTCTGGTTTGCGATCATCAAGGTGGTGGCGATTGTCGGCATGATCGTGCTCGGCTGCTACCTGCTGTTCAGCGGTACCGGCGGCCCGCAAGCCTCGGTCAGCAACCTGTGGAGCCACGGTGGGTTCTTCCCCAATGGCGGCATGGGGCTGTTGATGTCGATGGCCTTCATCATGTTCTCGTTCGGTGGCCTGGAACTGGTCGGCATCACCGCCGCCGAGGCCAGCGAACCACGCAAGGTGATCCCCAAAGCGATCAACCAAGTGGTGTACCGCATCCTGATCTTCTACGTCGGCGCACTCACCGTACTGTTGTCGCTGTACCCGTGGGATCAACTGCTGCAAACCCTCGGCGCGTCAGGCGATGCCTACAGCGGCAGCCCGTTTGTGCAGATCTTCTCGCTGATCGGCAACGACACTGCCGCCCACATCCTCAACTTCGTGGTGCTGACCGCGGCGTTGTCGGTGTACAACAGCGGCGTGTATTGCAACAGCCGCATGCTGTTCGGCCTGGCCGAACAAGGTGATGCGCCCAAGGCGCTGATGAAGCTCAACAAACAAGGCGTGCCGCTGCGGGCCCTGGCGATTTCGGCGCTGGTGACCATGCTGTGCGTGGTGGTCAACTACGTGGCGCCGCACAGTGCGCTGGAGTTGCTGTTCGCGTTGGTGGTTGCCTCGTTGATGATCAACTGGGCGCTGATCAGCCTCACCCACATCAAGTTCCGCAAGGCCATGGGCGAGCAAGGCGTGACGCCGTCGTTCAAGACCTTCTGGTTCCCGTTCAGCAACTACCTGTGCCTGGCGTTCATGGTGATGATTATCGGGGTGATGCTGGCGATTCCGGGGATTCGCGAGTCGGTGTATGCGATGCCGGTGTGGGTGGGGATTATCTATATCGCCTACCGGTTTAGGATCAGAAACGGGAAGGTTGCAGTAACCCAGTAACCCCCTGTGGGAGCTGGCTTGCCTGCTCCCACCGTTGACTGTATTTCACCTAGAAAAAAGCCCCGGTAATCCGGGGCTTTTTGTTTAGAGCGTGGAGCGTACTCGCCAAAGTTCGGGGAACAACACCGTGTCGAGCATCTTGCGCAAATACCCCACGCCTTCCGTACCGCCCGTACCCGGCTGGAAGCCGATGATGCGCTCCACCGTGGTGACATGCCGGAAGCGCCACTGGCGGAACGAATCTTCCAGGTCGATAAACTTCTCGGCCAACTGGTATAAATCCCAGTAACGGCTCGGGTCGCGATACACCTCGCGCCAGGCCGCTTCCACCGATTCATCGTGCACCGTGGCGGCGGTCGGGTCGCGCTCGGCGCGCTGAGGGTCAATCGCCAGCCCCGCCTTGACCATCAGGTTCACCGCTTCGTCATACAGCGACGGCGTGGCAATCGCCACCTGCAATTGCTGCAGCAATTCCGGGCGATGGGCATGGGGCCGCAGCAGCGCCGGGCTTTTGTTGCCGAGGATGAATTCGATCTCGCGGTACTGAAACGACTGAAACCCCGACGACTGTCCCAGGAACGGGCGAATTGCCTTGTATTCCGAGGGTGTCATGGTGGCCAGCACCGCCCAGGCGTGCACCAGTTGATCAAAGATGCGCGACACCCGCGCCAGCATCTTGAACGCCGGCGGCAGCTCACCCAGGCGCACATGTTCGCGGGCGGCCTTGAGTTCGTGGAGCATCAGCTTCATCCACAGCTCCGAGGTCTGGTGCTGGATGATGAAGAGCATTTCGTTGTGGTCCGGCGACAGCGGGTGCTGGGCGCTGAGGACTTTGCCCAGGTCCAGGTAGTCGCCATAGCTCATGGACTCGGAGAAATTCAATTCGGCGTTATGCCATTCTTCCGAGGGTTGGTTATCAGCAGGCTTATAGTCTGGTGAGAAAGGACATTGGCTCATCGCGTGGGCTCCTTGAGCGGGCGGAGAATGGCGCGCACAGGGCTCGCGTCCAGGTTGGCGAAGCGCAGCGGCAGCGCGATCAATTCATAGTCGCCCTCCGGTACGTCATCGAGCACGATGCCTTCCAGAATCGCCATACCATGACGAGCCACGGCGTTGTGGGAATCCATAGTTTTGGACTGTTGCGGGTCCAGGGACGGCGTATCGATACCGATCAGGCGCACCCCCAGGCTGGCCAGCAGCTCAATGGTCTGTGGGGCGATGGCGGTGAAATTCGAATCCCATTCAGTGAGCGGCGCTTGTGGATAAGTGCGCAGCAGCACACGCTCGGGCACGTTATCCACACGCCCTTGCAACTGATGGGGCTCAACCAACGCGCCGCTGCCCAGGCAATGCAACACGCGGCAAGGGCCCATGTACACGTCCAGCGACACTTCGCCAATCGGCGCACCGTCTGCGCTGTAATGCAGCGGCGCGTCCACATGGGCGCCCGTATGCGGCGACAGGGTCACGCGCCCCACATTCACCGGGCACTCCGGGCCGAACTGCCACACACGCTCTTCCTGAAACGGCGTATCGCCCGGCCAGGTCGGGGTGGCCGTGCTCAAGGGCGGGCTGATATCCCACCACGTTTTTATTGGGTTCATTGCAAGGCTCTCACGGGGTACTGAGGTGAATGATACGAGGGCCAGCTCTGAATTTTCTTGCGAATTCTGGCGCGACATCGGAAATCTTTCGCAGTTACTGCGAGGAAACTTCGGTTTGATGCACAGATCTGTCGCTCAGATACGCCACGACCGCCTGTGGGAGCCTGGCTGGCCAGCGATAGCGGTATGGCAGGCAATGGAAATGCTCGCTGTGCCACCGTCATCGCGGGCAAGCCCGGCTCCCACAGGGAACTGCGCTTCTGGGCATCCCAGTGTCGAGTTCAGACCATCTGCGCAACGCTCAAGGCCTTAGGGTGCATCTTTCCCTTCCCTGCCTCGGAGTCATCATGTCCAAGCCCATCACCGTACTGCGCGACACCCACCCACTGCCGGTCCTGGATGCCTGCAAATGGGAAAAGCTCGAAGGCGACCCGCACACCGTCAACCTCAACGCCTACACCAGCGAAGACGGCAGCAAGATCATGGGCACCTGGATCTGCACGCCGGGCAAGTGGTACGTGGAATATGTGAAGTGGGAATACTGCCATTTCCAGGAAGGCTACTGCGTGATCACGCCTGAAGGCATGGCGCCGATCCATCTGCGGGCTGGGGATATCTTTGTGGTGGAACCGGGGATGAAAGGAACGTGGGAAGTGGTCGAGACGGTGCGTAAGTATTTTGTGTTTGCATGAGTTAGCGATCAGACATGCTCACAAACAAAAAAACCGCCCTTAACGGCGGTTTTTTATAGTGCGGCTTAGCGGCCCTGGCCAGCCAAGGGGCCTGCTGGCTCCATGTCCTTGCCGTGCTCAACAGCTGCGTTGAAAAATCGTTTCTGATTGGCCGACGTAGATCCGCCAAGCTTTTTAGCCTCGGCGCAAAACATCTCGACCCATTGCGCATCTTTCTGGTTAGTCGCTTTCATTAAACCAAGCCTCTGTCCAAGCCTTGTACATGCGCCCCATACTAGGTGTGCTCAACTGAAATCACAAGGCGCTGACTTTCGTCATAGCTGAACCCAAGTCGCTCGTATGTCGGTACGACGTCAGGACGTGGCTCCTGAATTTCGATACGAGAACAGCCAATAATTCGTGCGTATGAATCGATAGCGCCTAGTGCAAGCGCAGCAATCAAGCCCTTCAAGGGATGCTCGCTATCTGAGCTCCCTTCGAGTAGCACTATCTTGATCGTGACTTTACTGTTACGAGGCGTCGCATAACACAGGCCACACAATTGCTGGTCGTGCCAAATCGACAGATCAAACCCTCGGGCGTCCAACGCCTTCCAAGCAGGAACATCCTCCCAGGGAAATTGGGCGTCGCCTCCCCAAAGATAAAAAGCGTCAACCGCTCGCCCGTCAATAACGTCGAAACGCACTTTTGAAGCATCGAGCAACTGATGGCCCGATGAAGCCCATAGCTCGGAAAATGACGCCAGCGCAGACTTTCTCGCTTGAGATTGGAAGACCAGATATTTAAGGGAGCTTGAGTATCGACGTGCCATAAAGACCTGATTTTTACGGGTACAGTGGAATGATCACGAGGTAGCCCTAGCAGCGAAAAGGAGGAAACGTTAGCAAGATCGGGTGTAGCCTTGGGCCAACGATGAATTCAAGATCTTTCAGGCGTATTCGCCATGAACACTGGTCCCTCCGATGATCGATGAACACGAGAAAACAAAGATCGTCATCTTCACCGGCTCCGGCATCAGTGCCGAAAGTGGCCTGGACACGTTTAACGACCAAACTGGCCTGTGGATGAATCATCGTATTGAAGACGTAGCCACCCCGACGGCATGGCATAGGCATCCTCAAGAGGTTCTAGCGTTCTATAACGAATTGAGGATGAAGGCCTGTAACTCACAGCCCAATGCCGCGCACCTCGCCATCGCTGCGTTAGAGTCCCGATTTGATGTTGTAGTCATTACTCAAAACGTCGACGATCTGCATGAGCGTGCAGGCTCTAAGTGCGTTCTACATTTGCATGGCCAAATCAACTTGGCGCAAAGCACCGTCGATGAACAATTGATCTATAAGATTGACGAGTCCCCGATCCTTCTGGGCGACCTCTGCGAAAAAGGCAGCCAATTACGTCCCCATATCGTCTGGTATGGCGAAAACGTACCAAATATCGAGAAAGCACAGCTGCTTTTCAAAAGTGCGAAGAAAGTGCTGGTCGTGGGAACATCACTGACCACTCAGCCGGCCGCTGGCTTAGTTACCAAAGCCAGACACACGGCGGAGAAGGTCCTGATTGCGCTGGAGATTTCGCGCAAGCCTTACGGCTATGCGTTCATGCGAGGAAAAGCAACAAGCCTGGTGCCTTACGTCGTCGGATGCTGGCTCAACGGCCAGAAGGCACGCTAAGTATAAAACCAGGAGCCAACCCTCTGCTGGCCCCAGGAAAAAGGCGTTCTATTTGGGCTTGCGATAGCTGTTGATGATCGCCGAGAAGTCCTTGCCCCCCTCCCCGCGCTGGCTCATCGACTGGTACAACTGCTGGGCCACCGCACCGAGGATCACCGGCTGGTGTGCCTGGCGTGCGGCTTCCGTCGCCAGGCCCAAATCCTTGAGCATCAGGTCGGCACCAAAACCACCGGTATAGCCACGCGATGATGGCGCGGTCTCAATCACGCCTGGCCAAGGATTGTAGGTATCGGAACTCCAGCAGCGCCCCGTGGAGCTGTTGATGATGCCGGCCAGCACTTGAGTATCAATGCCAAGTGCATCGCCCAGGGCCATGGCCTCACTGACGCCGACCATGCTGATACCCAGCAGCAGGTTGTTGCAGATCTTGGCGATTTGCCCTGTGCCGACATCACCACAATGCACGATATTGCGACCCATCTGCGCCAGCACCGGTTGCAGGGTGGCGAACAGTTCCGGGTTGGCGCCGACCATGAAGGTCAGCGTCCCGGCCTGGGCACCGCCGGTGCCACCGGACACCGGCGCATCGGCCACTGCCACGCCTTGTTTGGCTGCCGCAGCCGCTACATCACGGATGGTTTGCGGGTCGATAGTGCTGCAATCCACCGCCGGCACGCCTTTGCCGATGCCCGCGAGCACGCCGTCTTCATTGAGCCACACGCTGCGTACATGGGCGGCGGCCGGCAGCATGGTAATCACCAGTTCGGCGCCTTGGGCGGCGTCACGCGGTGAGCTGCTGATGGTGCCGCCCAGTTCGGCGAGTTCCTTGAGTACGGCCTGGTTCAGGTCGAACAGGTTCAGCGCGTGGCCAGCCTTGATCAGGTTGCGGGCCATGGGCGCGCCCATGTTGCCCAGGCCGATAAATGCAATCTTCATGGTCGTCTCCCAGGTTCAGCGCAGGTTGATGGTGGTGTTGACGCCATCGTTGACCGTGTTGTCGTCGAACCAGCGGCTGGTGACGGTTTTGGTCTGGGTGTAGAACTGCACCACTTGCTTGCCGTACGGGCCCAGGTCGCCGAGCTTGGAACCGCGCGAGCCAGTAAAGCTGAAGAATGGCACTGGCACCGGAATCGGGATGTTGATGCCGACCTGGCCCACATCGATTTCGCTCTGGAATTTACGCGCCGCCGCACCGCTCTGGGTGAACAGGCCCGTGCCGTTGCCGAACGGGTTGGCGTTGACCAGAGCAATGGCTTCATCGAGGGTATCGACTTCCAGCACCACCAGTACCGGGCCGAAGATTTCTTCGGTGTAGATGCGCATGTCGGTGGTCACGCCCGAGAACAGGGTGGGGCCGACAAAGTTGCCTTGCTCAAAGCCCGGCACTTTGATGTCGCGGCCGTCCAGTTCCAGCTTGGCGCCTTGTTTCACGCCGCTTTCGATCAGTTCCAGGATACGTGCCTTGGCGCGTTTGGAGATCACCGGGCCGACATCCGTGCCCGCTTCGCTGCCGGCGTTGACCTTGAGCTTTTGTGCCAGGGCCTTGAGGTCTGGCAGCCACTGCTTGGCCGCGCCCACCAGCACCACCACCGAGGTGGCCATGCAACGCTGGCCCGCCGCGCCGAAACCGGCACCGACCAGGGCGTTGAGGGTGTGTTCTCGGTTAGCATCCGGCAGCACCACTGCATGGTTCTTGGCGCCCATCATCGATTGCACGCGCTTGCCGTGTTTGCCGGCCAGGTCGTAGACATGGGTGCCCACAGCCGTCGAACCGACGAAGGACACCGCCTTGATGTCTTTGTGAGTGCACAGCGCATCCACCACGTTCTTGCCGCCATGCACCACGTTGAGCACGCCGGCCGGTACACCGGCTTCCAGCGCCAGCTCTACCAGCAGCATGGTCGACAGCGGGTCTTGCTCGGAAGGTTTGAGGACGAAGGTGTTACCGCAGGCAATCGCCATCGGAAACATCCACAGCGGAATCATCGCCGGGAAGTTGAACGGGGTAATGCCGGCGCACACGCCGATAGGCTGGCGCAGGGTGTAGGTATCCACGCCGCCGGCCACGTTCTCGGCGAACTCACCCATTTGCAGGGTGCCGATGGAACAGGCGTGCTCCACCACTTCCAGGCCACGGAAAATATCGCCCTCGGCATCGGCAATGGTCTTGCCCTGCTCGGCGCTAAGGACCACGGCGATACGCTTGGAATGTTCGCGGATCAAGGCTTGCAGCTTGAGCATGATGCGCATGCGTGCGCCGATCGGCGTGAGTTTCCAGGTCTGGAACGCTTGATGGGCAGCGTCGATGGCCGCGTTGACTTCATCGGCCGTGGCAAACGGGACTTTGGCCAGCACTTGCTGGGTGGCGGGGTTGACGATGTCTTGCCACTCGGTGGTCTTGGACTCGACCCACTCGCCATTGATCAGCAACTTGACCGGTTGCACGGAAATATCGGCAGATGCGTTCATGTGGTCTCCAACTCTTATATTTATACAGAGACAAGGCGCGTGAATCGCCTTGAAGAATGAGGCGTTCGGACTGTTTTTGGAGTATAGATGTGCAAATCTCTAATAAGAACGCACATAAAAGCCGGTCCAATATGCAAAAAAACATCACCTCCCTGGGCGCCCTGAATTGGGATGACCTGAAGTTTTTCCTCGAAGTGGCCCGCACCCGCAAGGCCAGCGTCGCCGCCAAGCGCCTGGCGGTGGACTACACCACCGTGTCGCGGCGCATCAGCTCTCTGGAAGTGTCCCTCGGTACGCTGCTGTTCGAAAAATCCCGGACCAACGGCTTCGTGCTCACCAGCGAAGGCCAGCGTTTGCTGGGTTACGCCGAAGCCATCGAAAGCACGCTGCACCTGGCCTGCGAACAGGTGTCCGGCTCCGGCGTGGCGCTGTCGGGCCATGTGCGCATGGGCTGCACCGAAGGCTTCGGCAGTTTTTTCGTCACCCCGCAACTGAGCCATTTCGTCGACACTTATCCTGCGATCTCGGTGGACATCCTGCCCCTGCCCCACTTCATCAGCCTGTCCAAGCGCGAAGCCGACATCGTCATCGCCTTGGAACGCCCGGAACACGGGCCGTATGTGTGCTGCAAACTGTGCGACTACACATTGCAGCTCTACGCCACCCAGGACTACCTCGACCAACACCCGCCGATCGGCAAACCTGCGGATTTGGCCGAGCATCCGTTTATCAGCTATGTGGATGATCTGGCCTTCAGCTCGGAGTTGCTGTACCTGGCCAATGTGGTGCCCGGCGCCAGCGCCAGCCTGCGCAGTACCAGCGTGATCGCGCAGTACGTGGCGGCCCAGCAAGGCCGGTCGATGGCGATATTGCCGTGCTTCCTGGCCGCGCAGGACCCGCGCTTGCTGCCGGTGCTGGGAGAGCAGATTACGATTACGCGGCAGTTCTGGATGTATTGCCGGGAGGATTTGAGGAAGTTGAAGCGGATTACGTTGTTGTGGGATTACATTCGAGAGGTAACAGAGCAGAACCGAGGGTTGTTGATGGGAGAGACGAGGGAAATGCGGTTTGCAGACTAATGTGGGAGCTGGCTTGCCTGCGATAGCGGTGTATCAGCAGAAGCTATATCTACAGATCAACCGCCATCGCAGGCAAGCCAGCTCCCACATTTTGAATGCATTTCAGCTTGGGGAAGATGAACCCGCTTAGTCTGCGATCACAACGATGGAGACCCGGCGATTCTCGGTGCGGCCTGCTGGGGTCGTGTTCGACGCCACCGGCTCGCTGCTGCCCAGGCCGCGCAGTTGGATGTTTTCTTCTTTCATGCCCACGCGGGTGAGCACCTTGCCCACGCTTTTGGCGCGGCGCAGGGACAGGGCCACGTTGTAGGGTTCTTTGCCCGAGGCGTCTGTGTGGCCATCAACGCGCACGCGCTCGATGCCGGCGCCAACCAGGGCGCTACCGATGCGTTCGACGATGTCGGTGCTGGGCTTGTTGAGGGTTTCGACGTCGCTGCCAAACAGCACTTTGCCGGACAGGCCGAAGGCCCAGCCTTCATCGGTCAGCTCGAAACCTTGTTGCTTGAGCACGGCGACTTGCGCCGGGGTCAGGCCTTTGGGTGGCGTCTGGCAGCCGCTGAGGGCCAGGAAGGCCACGAGCAAAGAAATAAATAAAACGCGTGTGTTAGCGAACAAGGGAATCAACTCCTGTGTTGAACGTTGGCGACGGAGTGCTCCGACTCCGCCGTTTGCTGGCCGCCCGAGGACAGTCGTTTGGCCTGGTACATCGCCGCGTCGGCGGCGTTGAGCAAGGTGCCGGGTGTGGCGCCATGCTCGGGATAAATCGCAATGCCGATACTGAGGGAGGTCAACACCTGGGTGTCTCCAGGCAGTGGAATCGGCATGTCCATGCTGGCAATGATTTTGTCGGCGATGCGCTGCGCGTCTTCGGCCTTGTGCAGGGGCGCCAGCAATACCGCGAATTCATCACCACCCAGGCGCGCCACAAGATCGTCTTCGCGCAGTTGCGCCCGCACGCGGTCGGCAACGGCCACCAGCACGGCGTCGCCGGCGGCATGGCCAAAGCGGTCGTTGATGTCTTTGAAGCGGTCGCTGTCGAGGAACAGCACCGCCACCCGCTCGTTGACCTTGGCCGCGCTGCGCAAGGCGCGGATCAGCCGGCCTTCGAAGAACGCGCGGTTGGGCAGGCCGGTGAGGCTGTCGTGGCTGGCCTGGTGGGCCAGGGTTTCGTTTTCGCTTTGCAGGTGAGTCTGCCAGGCACCCATCTCGCCGAGCAGGGCATTGAAGTCGCTGCCCAGGCTGTCGAGTTCGGCGATCTCTGCCGGGGGCACACGGCGGTCAAAGTCACGCTCGCTGCGAGCGGCATGGGCCACGGTGGCGAGGCTTTGCAGCGGCCCGGTAATACCGTCCAGCAGGCGTCGCGACAAGTGCAAGGCCACCCATGCACTCAGGGCGGTGCAAATCAGAATCCCCGCCAGGCCACTGAGCAAGAAGCGCAGCAGGCTACCGCCATGCCCAGTCAGGTGGATACTCCCGACCGTTTGCCCTTGATGGAGAATCGGTTGGTTGATGGGCTGCTCGAGCAAGGCACGCGCCAGCTGAAGCTCAACCTGCGACAACATGCCAGTGTTCGGCCGCACCCATTGCGCCAGCAGTTTGCCTTCATCGTCGAAGACTTCGGCCTGGGCAACCTCTTCGGTGGAGGCGATCAGGCTCAAGGCTTCGGTGGCCGCCGAACTGTCGTTGAACACCACGGCCGCTTCCACGGTGTAGTTGATGGAGCGTGCGATCAAATGCAAGTTATGCTCGGCGTAAACGCGTAACGCCAGCACGCCGAGCAAAGTCAGGGAGACGCTGGCCAGGGTCACCGCCACCAGCGCCAGGATCATATGCCCCCGGCCAATGACCGAGCGCAGAGTCGGCCGCCCTTTAGTAAACCTCATGGCGCAGGCGCTCGACGGCGGGACAGTTGCAGTACGCTGGGGTGAATGCGCACGCCGCTGCGCGCGACAGAGTCCAGGTTGACTTCGAACGATACTTGCTCATCGCTCACCCGCAGGCAAAACAGGCTGCCTACGGTGCATTGGTCACCGCCTTCGCTGATGCTGAGCACCGGGTGGCCAATCAACGACGTGAACAGCCGGTTGCGTTCATCCATGCTCAGCTTGCCGATGTAGACCGCGTCGCAGGCACTGACGATATCGGGATGGTCGGACAGCAAACGGCGCACCGACACCGGACGGCCAGTGGCCTGTGTGGTGCCCTTGATCAGGTCGTCGGTGTACTGGGTGGGCCCGACGATGCACAAGCGCAACGTCTGCGGCTCAACCGGCCAACGGGCGTAGCTGAGGATGCCGAGCACCACTTGGGTGACGGCCTGGGCACGGTGCTCGGCCAGGCTGGGCGTCTGCGCAAATACGCGCGGCGCAAGCAGGCACAGCACCGTCACCAGTAACAGGCGTCTCCAACTCATACTGCGCACTTTGGGCGAGACAGCCACGTTCATGCAGCGATACTCTCAAGGGTTTTCAGGGTGATGCCGCAACGATAGCACAGCGGCGGACATCCCCACGAAGCACAGCATTCGAGGGGTTCGCTATTTTTTCAGAAAAATCAGACGTCTGAATGAGAAATATTGCCTGACCTATCAGTCATTTTTTTCAGACAGATGGTCCAACTCCAACATCAATCCACTTAGGCGCTTGACCTTGCGCCGCACCGCTTCCTCAAACACGCCGCCCCGGGGCTCGATCAGGCTGAACCAGCGCTTGGCACGGGTGATACCGGTATAGATCAGCTCTTTGGTCAGCACCGGGTTGAGGGCATCCGGCAGGATCAGCGCGGTGTGAGTGAACTCCGAGCCCTGGGATTTGTGCACGGTCATGGCGTACACGGTTTCCACATCATTCAAGCGGCTGGGCAATACAAAGCGCACGCCGCCCTGGCCATCGTTACGTGGAAAGGCCACCCGCAGCACGTGGGGGCCGCCATCGCTTTCGGGCAATTTCAGCGCGATGCCGATGTCGCCGTTCATCAGGCCCAGGCCGTAGTCATTGCGGGTCATCAGCACGGGGCGGCCTTCGTACCACTGCTCGTCACCTTCGATCAGGCGTACCTTGCGCAACGCGGCGGTGATGCGCAGGTTGAGCCCTTCGACGCCCCAGGGGCCTTTTCGCACGGCGCAAAGCAGCTGAAACGCGTCGAAGGCGTGCAGCAATTGTTGCGCCCAAGCGGTCCAGGCTGGATCGTCACGCGGTGTATCAGCAGAGGGACGCGCCGATTGCAGCAGGTTCAGGTAGTAGCGGTAACCCTGGGCGCCATCGCCCTGCCCGTCCAATACCAGGCGCTCAAGGGCGTGGTCATGTTCGCCCTTGAGGCTGACGCAGAACAGGTCGTCGTGGCGGCCTGCGGCCAGCAGTTGGCGAGCCTCTTCAGCGTTTTGCTGGTTGACCCAACGCGCCAGTTGGCCGATACCGCTGCCCTCACCGAAGCGGCGCGAATAGCGCAGCATCACTACTTGCTGGGCCAAGGGATGGCTGCCATCGAGGTCCTCTTGCAGGCCGCTGGTGCTCAGGTCTTCACCGCTGACGGCTTGCAACCAGTGGCGAGTCTGCGGGCTGTACCAGCCAGCTTCGGCATCGCGGCACAAATCGCCGAGTACGGCCCCCGCTTCTACCGAGGCCAGTTGGTCCTTGTCGCCCAGCAATACCAGGCGTGCGTGGGGCGGCAGAGCGTCGAGCAGGTTGGCCATCATTTCCAGGTCGATCATCGAGGCTTCGTCCACCACCAGCACATCCAAGGGCAACGGGTTGCCCAGGTGATGACGAAAATGCCGAGTGCCGGGACGACTGCCCAACAAGCGGTGGACCGTGGTGACTTGGGTCGGGATTTTTTCCCGCACGTTGTCGGGCACTGTCAGTGACAGCACTTGCTGGCTGATGGATTCGGTCAGGCGGGCAGCGGCTTTACCGGTGGGCGCGGCCAGGCGGATGCGCAACGGGCTGCCGGACTCCACGGCCGGCGCCTGCAACAGCGCGAGCAGGCGCACCACGGTGGTGGTCTTGCCGGTACCGGGGCCGCCGGTGACGATGCTGAAGGCGCCGCGGGTCGCCAGGGCGCAGGCGAGCTTTTGCCAGTCAATCACCCCATCGGGCGCCGGTTGGTCGAACAAGCGATCAAGGCGTTGCGGCAGATCGGCGGCGGCGTCTTCCACGCAGGCAAGGCGCAGGCGCAGGGCGTGGTCGATACGCCGCTCGTAGGTCCAGTAACGGCGCAGGTACAGGCGCTTGCCGGACAACACCAACGGACGGCTGCGGGCCTCCTCGCTGCCATCGACGGCCAGCGCGACCAACGGGCTTGAAGCCAGGGCATGGCACCAATGGCCGCCATCCAGGCCGTACAGCAACTGCGAGGGTAGCAGCATGGCGCCGGTGTGCAGGTCGCCTTCGGGTGGCAGTGACAGGGCGAAATCCGGCGCCTTGAGGGTTTCGAACACATCCAGACAGACGTGGCCATGGCCCAATTGATGGCTGGTCAAGGCCGCCGCCAGCAGCACCAGCGGATCGGCGTTTGGGTCCAACTCGTACAGGAAGCCGACGAAGGCTTTGTCCAAGGCCCGCAGCCATCCCCGCTCGACCCAACGCGCAAGCAACTGCAGCAGGTCGGCGGCGCGATCAAGCGGCAAAAGCGCCTCCAGCGGTAACGGCGACAGGCTCATAACAACACTCCTTGTTCCCAGGCAGGCTCAACCTTGGGTGGGATGGGCTTGCCCTGGAACAACAGGTCCAGGCTTTCGATCAACTCACGGGGCGGGCGGGTGAAATACGCGCCCTGGCTCACCGACTGGCTACCGCGCAGGAACAAGTAAAGGGCACCGCCGACGTGCTGGTCATAATGGTAATGCGGCAGGCGCGCCTTGAGTTGGCGGTGCAGGGCCAGCAGGTAAAGTACGTATTGCAGGTCGTACCGATGCTCAAGGATCGAGTGTTCCATGGCGTCCTGGGTGTAGGCCGAGTCGTCAGGGCCAAGCCAATTTGATTTGTAGTCGGCCACGTAGTAACGGCCATCGTGCTCGAACGTCAGGTCGATAAAGCCTTTGAACATGCCGTTGAGCAGGACGGGCTCGGCGGCCACGCGGGACACGCCGCCATGGGTGTGCTGGCACACCAGTTTGTCGAGGGCGAGCACGTCGACGGTGTGACTGGCGAACCAGAATTCCATCTCGATCTGGTACTGCTGCAGGCCGCTGAGGGTGAAGCGGTCGTTGTGCAGCGGCAGCGGCGTTTGCAGCAGGTGCTCCAGCCAGCCGCTGAGAGTGACGATCCAGCCTTCCCAGTTGCGGCGGTTGCAGCGTGCGCCCACGGCTTTTTCGATCGCCTCCGGGGTCACGTTGAAACCTTCTTCACCGGCCCATTCCAACAAGCCGTGAAGGAAGGTGCCTGGGTTGGGACCGCGTGGGAAACGGTGAATATCCCCACCGGACGCGACCGTTTCCCGAGGGGCATCGGGGTCGAGGCGTTCGTCATCGAACAGCTTCTGGGCCTGTGGGCTTTCGGGCGCTTCAAGGCTGGCGGCGCTCATGCTGTCGCCGATGCGCAAGGCGCTGTAGGAGGCAATCCACCAGTTTTCCGCGGCCTTGCGTACAGGCAGCAACGGCGCAAGCAAGGTCGCTTGGTTGCGCGGCGGGTGGAACTGGATGTCTTGGGCGTCTGGCACAAGGTCATAACGGATGGCCGCGCAGCCTTGCTGCAAGTCCAACAACCAGCGCGCCAGACCCGCTGATTCGCCCAACGACGCGCCGGCTCCCAGCAGATAGCCCAGCGCTGAGAGGTGCAAGACCGAGCTGCTATTATTGCCGCGTTTGAGGTCAGCGATGCCCAGCCAGCAGGCATGTTTGGCGCGGGTCAAGGCCACGTAGAACAAACGCAGGTCTTCAGCCAGGCGCTCGTCAACGGCTTGGGCGATCAGCTCGGCCGTGGGTCGTAGGCTAACCTGGGACTTGCCCTGTTCATCGTGGTAATGCAGCGGCAAGCGACTGCCATCCACGGGCTTGGCCGAACAGATGAACGGCAAGAACACCAAGTCGTATTCCAGGCCCTTGGATTTGTGGATGGTCACCACTTTGACCAGTTGCTCATCGCTTTCCAGACGCAGGATCTGCTCTTCACCGGCCTGCCCCGACAGCGCCAGATGCTCGGCCAAATGACGGATCAACGCCTGCTCGCCATCCAGTTCCGAGGCGGCCTGTTGCAACAACTCACTGAGGTGCAACAGGTTGGTCAGCACCCGCTCGCCATCACTGCGGGCGATGAGGGTTTGCGGCAGCTTGAAGTCGTGAAGCAGGCGTCTCAGCATTGGCAACACGCCTTGGGTACGCCAGATGGCACGGTAGCCACGGAACTGCATCACCCGCGACTCCCACGCCAGTTCGTCCTGGTTCAGACGTTCCAGCTCCGCCAGGGACAGGTTCAGGGTGACGCAGGCCAGGGCCGCCCTTAATGGCCGTTCGACGTCCGGCTCGGCGCACGCCTTGAGCCAGGCCAGCAGGTCATGGGCTTCCTGGGCGGCAAACACCGAGTCTTTATCCGACAGGTACACACTGCGCACGCCACGGCTGGCCAGTTCGGCACGTACGGCTTGGGCTTCCTTGCCGTCGCGCACGAGGATGGCGATGTCTGACGGCAACACGCCCTTCAAGCGCCCCGCTTTGACAAAACCTGCGCTGCCTTGCTGGCCACCATTGAGCAACGCAACGATCTGCGTGGCGCAGGCGGCGGCCAGTTGCTGACGGTAAACCGCGTTGGAAATCGGCTGGTCGGTGGGCAGGTGCCAAAGGTTCATGGCCGGCAGCGTATGGCCGTCGACCTGCAACTGCTCGCTGCGGCCTTGGGACAGTACCGAATGGAACGGCACCGGGTTATCGCCGCTGGGCTGGCGAAACAGAAACGCACCACGGCCGGTTTCGGCACGCTGGAACACATGGTTCACCGCCTCGACCATCGCATGGCTGGAGCGGAAGTTGGTGCCCAGGGTGTGATGGCGGCCGGTGGTGGCCTGCCGGGCGCGCAGGTAGGTGTAGATGTCGGCGCCGCGAAAGGCGTAGATCGCCTGCTTGGGGTCGCCGATCAGGAACAGGCCGCTGTCGAGGTGGTTTTCTTCGATGCGGTAGATGCTGTCGAAGATGCTGTATTGCACCGGGTCGGTGTCCTGGAATTCGTCGATCAGGGCCACCGGGAATTGCTCGCGGATCACACTGGCCAGGCGCTCGCCACCGTCTGCCTGGAGGGCGGCGTTGAGGCGGATCAGCATGTCGTCAAACCCCATCTCGGCGCGGCGACGTTTCTCTTCTTCGAAGCGTTTGCCAACCCAGCCGGCAGCGTGTTGCAGCACCGCGGCGTCGGGCGTTGGCAAGGCGTCGAGGCTGGCTTTGAGGCCGGCCATGGCTTGGATGCCGGGGTGCTGCGGCGGCTCGCCTTTCCAGGCTTCGGCCATGCCATCGGGCGTCAGGCGGGTAAAGCCGGTGCCGATATCCAGTTGTTCCAGGGTTTCGTCAGCGGCCCAGGCGCTGATCTTTTCGAACCAGGGTTCGAAGTAACGCGCTTGCATCTTGCGCCCATCGACCGCTTTGGCGGCGACGGCTTGCAGGCAGATATCCCGCAGCTCGGCGGCCCATTGTTGCCAAGGTGCCTTGAGGGTAACCAGCGCGGCGCGGCGCTCTTGCAGGCAGGCGGTGATCAGTTCGGCTGGCTCGCGGGTTTCGTCGGTGGGCCGCTCGCTGCCGAACAATGCACGCACCCGTGGCAACAGCGCCGCGGGGCCGCCCCAATTATTGCGCACCCAGTTGAGGGCATCGTCATGCATTGGGTAGCAGAACAAGCGCCAGTAGTCGCGCAGCACTTCGCCCAGCAGGTCGCTATGGTCGGTTTCCAGGGTTTGTGTGAAAAGGCTGCCACTGTCGAACGCGTGTTCGCGCAGCATGCGCTGGCACCAACTGTGGATCGTCGAAACCGCCGCTTCATCCATCCATTGCGCGGCGATGTCCAGGCGATTGGCACAGGCCGGCCATTGCTGCGGATCATAGTGCTCGCGCAGGTCGGCAATCAGCGTATCGGGCTGTTCGATTTCGTCACGGAAGAAGCGCGCGGCTTCGGCCAGGCGGATGCGAATGCGTTCTCGCAGCTCTTTGGTGGCAGCGTCGGTGAACGTCACCACGAGGATTTGCGGTGGCAGCAGCTCGCGGCCGAAACCGGATTCATCGCCGCCATGGCCGAGCACCAGGCGCAGGTACAAGGCCGAGATGGTGAAGGTCTTGCCGGTGCCGGCACTGGCTTCAATCAACTGGCTGCCTTTGAGCGGGAACGCCAGTGCCAAGGGTTTGCCGATCATGCGTTGGCCTCCGTGCTGGAAAGCGATCGCCAGGGGGCGTTGATCAGCGGGCGATACAGGGTTTCGCACCAGCCTTCGAATTCTTCACTGGCGACCAAGGCCGCGTAGTCGGGAAATTGCCGCGTGAGGGCGGGCGTTTCGCGGCGTTCGCCGTCAGTGGTGATGCCATCGCCTTCATAGGCTTTGCTCGCAGCCGCTTGGGCCTTGGCGGGGTCAGTCTGGCCGAGCCAGGCGAACGCGGTTTTCACTGCGACCGGTAGCGGCGCACTCATGCCCGTGTGCCAGGCCAAAAGCAGGTTGCCGAGGATGTCCTCGGCGCTGGCCTTGTCCAGCGGGGCCAACAACAAGGTGTCGTCACTGGCTACCAGACCGGTGCTCAAGGGCAGGCCACAGGCGCAGGCCACCACGTGATTGACCCAGGGGCGGATGAGGCGATGCCACTTGCGTGTCTTGATCGAGCCGATGCTATTGGGGATGGTGGTGACACTCAACAGTCCGCCATCACTGCGTCGGTGCAGGCCGCTGATCCAACCTTCCAGCTGGATGCCCTGGTACGCAAAGCTGATCGGTTCAGCGCCGGTATGCGGGGTGGGCCACAGCGCCAGAAGGTGTTGGTAGCGTTGCACCAGGTCCGGCAACGGCTCGATCAGCTCGTTACGCAGGCATTCACCGAAACCCACCATCGGCAGCAGGCCGCTGCCTTGCAGGCGCAGGGCCTGGGCGTTGAGCGCCTGATCAAGCTGATCGGGTTGAGTAAGCGCCGCGTTCAACAGGCTGTCGCTGAGGTTGTAACGTTGCAACGCGTCCAGCACGAAGGGTTCTTCGTCAGCCAGGGGCACTTCGGCGGCTTCGAAGAATACTTTCAGGCGCTGGCTGAAGAAGTGTTTGACCGGATTGCGCAGGAAGTCCTGTAACTGGCCAAGGCTCAGGGGTTCTTCCTGTTGGTGAGGGGCCAAGCCTTGCTCTTGGGTGATGACCGCCGGTGCCTGATGCAGCAATTGCCATTCGCGGGCATAGCTGAACAGCGGGTCACCTTCGTGGAAGTAGCGGGCGCTGAAGGGTTGCAGCGGGTGCTCCTGGGTCATTGCGTCGATCAGCGGCTGATCGTCGCTGGTGTGCTGCCAGCCGCTGGCCAAGTGGTCGCGCAGTTGGCCGATCAGCACCGAGGCCGGGCGATCACTGTTGTCACGGATGCTGCGGCCTACCCAGCTGATATACAGCTGGTCACGGGCCGACAGCAGCGCTTCGAGCAGTAAGTAGCGGTCGTCTTCGCGGCGAGAACGGTCGCCGGGGCGGTAATCACTGCCCATCAGGTCAAAATCCAGGGGTGGCTGGGCCCGCGGGTAATCGCCGTCGTTCATGCCCAGCAGGCAAACCAGCTTGAACGGGATCGCGCGCATGGGCATCAGCGTACAAAAATTGACCGCTCCCGCCAGGAAGCGCTGGGACAGGCGCCCCTGATCCAATCCGGCCAGCCATGCCTCACGTACTACCGTGAGGGGTAACTCGTCTTGCAAGCCGACGGACTCGCAAGTTTCCAGCCAGGTTTCTCTTAACTGCTCGAGCTGGCCGAGCAGGTAGTCATCGTGCTCGCTGCTGGGCAGGAAAAACAGCTGCATCAAGCGCTGTAGACGCTCGCCCCAGGCTTGCGGCGAGGCGGCTTCCGATAACGCTTGATGGGCATCGTTCAAGGCGTCAAGCAAGGCGACCAGCGGGCCGATCAAGGCCGCATCGAGGCCACCGATTTCGTCATAAGGCTCAATACCGTCGCAGGCCGAGCCAGTGCCGACGGCATAGCCCAGCAGCATACGGCGCAGGCCGAATCGCCAACTGTTTTGCTCCAGTTCCGTGGGCAGGCCTAAACCGGCGCGTTGCTCGGCATTCAGGCCCCAGCGGATGCCGGCGCCTTCGATCCAGCGATGCAAGGTGGGCAGATCACGCTCTTTGATGGCGAAGCGTTCGCGCAAGGCGGGGACGTCAAGCAGGTCGAGGATTTCGCTGACAGGGAAGCGGCTGTCGGGAAGTTTGAGCAAGTGCTCGACGGCGATCAACAGCGGGTCGCGACCGCGTTGGCCTTGGTCTGTGAGGGTGAAGGGGATGAAGCGTGGGTCATGGCGTTCGAGCTGGCCGAAGACCGCGCGAATATGCGGCGCGTAGCTGTCGACGTCGGGGACCATGACGATGATGTCCCGAGGACGCAGTGTGGGGTCAGCGCTGAAGCGATGAAGTAATTGGTCGTGGAGGATTTCCACTTCGCGCTGGGCGCTGTGGGCGATATGGAAACGGATCGAAGTATCGCGTTGCAAGTCGACAGCGGGCCACCGTTCACGGGTTTCATTCAACGGTCGCAGTTCGAGGATATCGTCCTGGAGTTGGTTGAGTAGCGTGGTGGGTTCGCTGTCGCTGAACAGGTCGATACGACCGTCGCGGAATGCCGCACGGTAGCTGTTGGGGTCATCGTAGCTGTCCAGCAAACTGATGTAATCACGGCCCTGCTTGCCCCAGGCAGCAAGCAGCGGATGGGCGTGCTGGTGCAAGGTTTGTGGGTCGATAGTGACGGGCATGCCCGCTTTGCGCGCCTGGCGTTTGTATTCGTTACGCAATAAGTCTTTGTCGGCGACGATGTCCGACCAATGATGGCGGCAGGGGTTATGCACGCAGAGCAGGACTTGGCTGAAACGGGCCAGGCCCGCCAAGGCTTCCAGCGCCTGGGCCGGCAGCGATGAGATGCCGAAGACAATCACCCTGGGAGGCAAGCCGGGAGGTGCTTGTTCAAGGCTGTTGATGCGCTCGATGAAGCGCTGATGAACGCAGGCCCGGCTTTCGGCCATGCCTGCTTCACCTACATCCAACAGCAGCGCGCGCCATAGCTCGGCTTGCCAGCAGTTGGCTGGGTTGAGCGGTTTGGAATCGCCTCGACCATTGCGCAGTTGGTGCCGGCCTGCGGCCCAATCTTCCAGCCAGTCGGCACGGTAGACCTGGTATTGGTCGAACAAGTCAGCCAGGCGCTCGGCGAGTTGGTAGCGCTTGCGCAGGTCGGAGTCTTGCGTAAGGAAGCGTTGCAGCGGCTCGAAGTGCGGTTGGTCGATCAGCTCGGGTAACAGGCGCATGAGGCGCCAGGTCAGCGGGCCTTTATCAAGCAGGGACTTGGGCGGGATCTCATCACGGCCCAAGACCATGCGATAAAGCTGCCACATAAAGCTGCCAGGCAGTTGCACGTCGATGGCTGCGGCAATGCCACAGCCGCCCATATCATCGGCTTGCGGGTCTTCGGCCAAGGCCAGCTTGAGCCATTGGGCAATGCCGTTGCTTTGTACCAGGGCGATTTCGTTTTCCAAAGGCGCCAGTGGGTAACGGCGCATCCAACTGACCACCAGGCTTCGCAGCTCGTCCAGGCGGTTGCCATGAACCACCATGAATCCAGGGCTGAGGGACGTCGCGTCCGGCATAACGGCTTCCTTGGGAAAAGCAAAATCGAGGGGTGGACTTTAGCACTGTGGTGCACGGGGCGGACACAGGGCTGGCAAGTGTACGGGGACAAGATGGACACTTTTCGAGCGCCCAAAACAAAACCCCAACTGCTTTCGCAATTGGGGTTTCGGAATTTAATCTTGACGATGACCTACTCTCACATGGGGAAACCCCACACTACCATCGGCGATGCATCGTTTCACTGCTGAGTTC
>JAAIGE0100155989.1_pt1 | contig 55334 bp, 83 predicted proteins | sample 6487951 | NCBI WGS metagenome assembly JAAIGE01 (sample SAMN13974128, study PRJNA590717) | phyllosphere metagenome | biome: tomato field; feature: multiple bacterial spot infested tomato fields; material: tomato leaves; isolation source: leaves from tomato fields | host: Solanum lycopersicum ...
GACGACTTCAAGAAATTGGCCAAGCCGATTCAGGCTCGCCTGGTCGAGGACGTGTTCGCTCACTGGCAGAACGTCATGGCTTCCCCCCGTTCCCGCCTGGACGAGAAGCGCCGCAAGGTGCTGCTCAAGGCCCTGGGCGAGTACGGCCTGCAGGACACCCTCAACGCCATCACCGGCTGTTCGCGCTCGAATTTTCACATGGGGCGCAACGATGACGGTTCGCCCAATCCGGGCGCGACGAAGTACAACGACGTGGAACAGATTTTCCGGGACGCCTCGAAAACCGAGCGCTTCCTGGGCCTGTTCGAGAACCCCCTGGCGTTCAGCCGCTCGGGGACTTCCAGCAGCGAGCGGTTCGACCCTCGGGCTCACATGTACGGCACCGTGATGGGAGGCAGCCATGGCGCGGGAAATCGCGACTACATCGACGGCAGCGCTCAGCGCCTGGACTGATCCGCGTCCGGCGATCGGGGGCGGTTCCAAGCCCTCGGTGCTGGATGAGCTGTGGATCCGCTTCGATGGCCGTTGGCAGAACGCCTGGACCAGCCGGTTTACCACACCGGAATCCATGGAGAACTGGAAACGGACCCTCGCTGAGGACCTGGTCGCCGAGGGGATCACCGGCAAGGAGTTCGCGCGGGGCGTCGAGGCGCTGCGCCGGCTCAAGTTTCCGCCGAACGTGCCCGAGTTCCTGGCCTTGTGCCGGCCGATCCTCGATGACGAGGAGGCCTACATCGAGGCCATGAGCGAAATGCCCAAGCGCCTCAGGCCGCGCGAGGAAAACGGCCAGCTGGTCAGCGATGACGAGTGGACGGAGCCGGCGATCTACTGGGCGGCCAAGCGCATGTGGCACGACCTGGAGAATCGCCAGTGGCGTGACGTGAAGACCCGCTGGAAGCGAGAGCTTGAGCGTGCTCGCCGGGAGAAGGCGCCGATGCCCCCGCCGGTGTGCCGTGCTCTGCCCTTTCACCGGGAGCCCTCGATCAAGCCCGAGGAGCAGAAGCGGATCATCAGCGACCTACTTGGGAAAGTCGGCGGCGCTGTCCGGTTCGGTTCACGCAAGACTGCCCAGCAGGAGGCCATCGACCTGGAGGACGCCAAGCGGCGCGCCCAGGCCGAGGTCGAGCTGGCGCAGATGCGCCTGAACGCGAGAACCGAGGGCGCCTAAGCGCCGGAGTCCGGTACCCATGATGCAAGGCACAACCCCCAGCGCTTCTCAGAAGCGCTGGCATGACCTGCTTGTCCGTGAAATTGGCTGCCCGTGCTGTGTCGCTGATGGCCACGGGTTCAACGACTACTGCAGCGTTCACCACATCGACGGCCGCACCAAGCCTGATGCGCACTGGCTGGTAATCCCGCTGTGCGCCGCGCACCACCAGCATTCCCCGCTGGCGGTCCACGTCAACAAAGCCCGCTGGGAGCGCCTGTACGGCGCCCAGCTGGACGTGATGAAGCGCTGCGCCGAGCAGCTGCTGGAGAGGTCCCGCCCAGTGCCGGAGCGGATCCTGCAGCTGTGTGGCCTGGAGGTTGCAGCATGAGCGATCAACCCGCTGTCGTTATCTTGATCGGCCTTGTGCTGATCGCCTGCGCCCTGCTGCTCGACTGGTGGGCCACGCGCCGCCATCGCGAAGCCCAGGACCAGGATGTAGCCACCACCAAACGCTGCCCGGAGTGTTTCGGAAAGTGCCTGATTCACCTGCCGTCTATGAACGCCAAGCTATGCGCTGACTGCCACACAGAGTTCCCGTGGCACCTGACCGAAGGCCAGGTTCAAACCCTCGCGCCCAGCCGCGCCACTCGCAAGGTGAAACCCCAGTGAGCTACGACCCCTACCCGCAGATGCAGCCGTTCATTCGCTTCGGTATCCATGACCTTCCCCTGCCCCGCCAGGCCACCGCTGGCGCTGCCGGCTTCGACCTGTCGGCCGTGGGTGAGCACGTCATTCTGCCGGGCGAGCGCAAGCTGGTGCCCACGGGCTTCGGCTGGATGGGTCGCATGGGCCAGCATGGTGCCATCTGGCCGCGCTCGGGCCTGGCCAACAAGCACGGCCTCGACACCCTGGCCGGCATGATCGACTCCGACTACCAGGGCGAGATCAAGGTAATCCTGGTCAACCTGGGCGACCAGCCGGTGCACATCCAGCACGGCGACCGCATCGCGCAGATGGTGATCGGCGGCCACCTGGTGGCTGAGCCTGTCGAAATGGAGTCGGTGGCCAACCTCACCGAGCGCGGCGCCCAGGGCTTCGGCTCCACCGGTTCGGGGGTCATGCACTGATGGGCATCCTCAACCTGTTCGGCCTCCTCGGCGCCAAGTCCGAGGGCAGTGTGCGCGATCGGATCAAGCTGGAAACCTATGCCTTCGACCAGATCACCCGCCGCGACATCGGCCGCGCCTACGGCATGAGCCCCAGGGCCGACGAGGACTACGGTCACCTGCTCCTGGTGGTGGTCGCCGGCGGCGCCTATCGCTCGCAGACCGTGATCGTGCAGGCCCGCATCGCCCGCAACCGGCACGAAGGCGATCTGCATAGCCTGGACGTGGTGGCCATCGAAGCGATGGGCCGCCCCGCGCCGACCGAAATCGCTGAGCGCCTGGCGCAGATGGCGCGTGGCCTGCCGGGTGTGCAGGTCCTGATCAACGCCGGCGGCTTGGGCGTCAGCGTCGCCCGCCTGCTGAACAACGAGGGCGTGCCGCATCTGCGGTTCAACCCGGGTGAGGACTGCGTGACCGAGGCCCTGCGTGGCCGGTACGTCAACCGCAAGGCCCAGGCCTACGACCGCATGTGCCAGGCCTTCGCCGCCTGCGTCATCACTTTCCAGTGTGAGCCGCCGGTGTACCTGTACGGTGATGCTCACCGCATCGGACGCCGGGTCATCGACGGCCGGATCGAGTTCGCCCCTGCCAAGGACATTGGCTTTTGCGAGGGCGTGGACGTGCTCGACGCCATGTCGCTGGCCTACCTGGACGGCATCGCCTGGAAGGTTGTGCCGACAAAGCCGCTGCTCCAGCAGGTGGCCGACGACGCCCGCGCGGCCGCCGCTGATGTCGAGACCTCTACGGACCAGACCGCCCAGCAGCAGGCCTATCTGCTCGCGACCCAGGTGGGCCAGCCCAACCCGCTGTATACCGCGCCACCTGGTGGCGTGATGCACAGCTACCGCTCGGACGATGTGCCCGCGCACCGTGCGGCCGAGCCGGTACCGTGCGACCCCACTCGCCACAGCAGCCACTCGACGAGCGACTACGGCAGCAGCCACTCCAGCCACAGCAGCTCGGACTCCTACAGCAGCAGCTCCTGCAGCAGCTCCTACAGTTCCAGCAGCTACGACTCGGACAGCTCCAGTTCCAGCTCCAGCAGTTCGAGCTGGGACTGATGGCCGGCTTGCGCATGAGCGAGGCCGACCTGGTCGCCCGCCAGCAAAAGCAGCGTGACCAGGTCGCCCAGGTCCGCGCCGACGTGCTGGCCAGCGTGACGCCCGGCAAGCCCAAGGATCCCCAGGCGCGTCTGCGCGCCCTGGGCCACCTCAAGCCCGGCGAAATGAACAAGACCGAGCAGCGCTATCACGACCACCTGGTGCTGCAGAAGCAGGCAGGCCTGGTGCTCTGGTTCGAGTTCGAGAGCATCAAGCTCAAGCTCTGCGACAACACCCACTTCACCCCGGACTTCGCCCTGATGGGCGCCGATGGGGTGATGGAGCTGCACGACGTGAAGGGCTCGCGCGCCATCATCAAGGACGACGCCCATCTCAAGATGAAGTGGGCGGCCGATCGCTACCCCTTCCGGATCTGCTACGTCTTCCCGGTGAAGGGCGGCGGCTGGGAGATCGAGGAGGTATGAGCGACGCCATGCGCACGCGCGCCCCTTCCGGCACCTACGTCGTCGGCCGCCAGTTCCACCGCATGACCCTGGTCGAGCAGCGTGGCGCCCATCCCAGCGGCAAGTGGCTTGCGCGATGCGCCTGCGGCACTGAGAAGGTCGTGGCCGCCAACGACTGCCGGCGTGGGCGGGTGAAGTCCTGCGGCTGCCTGATGCGTGAACTGCTCAAGGCCCGCGCCAAGGTCGCCGAGGCATGACCGACCGCGACCCCGCCCGGCACAAGGCCTACATCAGCCACTGCATGGGGCCGGCCCGCTGCTGCTACGCACCCAAGCACCGCTATTGCGAGATCGGAAAGGCGCTGTGGGTCGAGTACCGCCTGGACGACATCATGGCCATGCCTGACCGCTACTCGCGTCGCACCGCGATGGCCAACGAGAAGCGGCAGAACCCTCACCTGTATCCCGACCTGCTGGAGCGGGCGCGCGCGGCCCTGGGCATCGAGTAGCGCGCTCGCAGGAGTGCGCTCTTGGAAATCGTTCTTGTCAAAACCATGGATGGATCGCTGCGCCCTGCCACTGAGGAGGGTATCGAGCAGCTGCAGCGCCTCAAGGTGGGCGCCGGCATCCGCTGCAAGGTCGCGCAGATCCGCAACTACCGATTCCTGCAGAAGACCATGGTGCTGTTCCAGGTGGCGTTCGACCACTGGGTCGAGAACAACCTGCAGACGCTGGAGTACAAGGGCGAGAAGGTCCTGCCGAGCCTTGAGCGCTTCCGCAAGGATCTGATCATCGTCGCCGGTCACTACGAGGCCTGTTACGACCTGACCGGCAAGGTGCGCCTCACCGCCAAGTCGCTGAGCTATGCGAACTGCAGCGAGGAGGAGGCCGGAAAAATCTACTCGGACGTCATCAACGCCATCCTGGCGCGGGTCTATCACGGCCAGCTGGATGAGCAGCGTCTGCAGGAGCAGGTGGACCAGATCATCCGCTTCGCTTAAGGAATCCCTAAGGCTCGACTGCTAGAACGCGCGCGAATACTAAAACAAGACCCAAAAGTTCAATATAAAAATGTGATCTCTATTGCAAAAGGGTCTGGCGAAAAGGACCATTAGCTCACTGTTTCGAGCATCACGAGATACCCTTTTCATGCCGATCCCAACCGCCGCCGAAAGCAATCGCGAGCTTAAGCCGATGATGGCCAAGCGGCTTGCCGCCGCGCGTCGGGCTGCTCGGCTGGACCAGATCCGTGTCGCCCAGCACCTTGGGCAAAAGCAGTGCTCCCAGGTCTCCCAATGGGAGGATCCGGCGAGCGATCGCATGCCCAAGCTGCCTGATTTGATCGCCCTGGCGCGGCTCTACGCCGTCCCCCTCGATTACCTGGCCTGCCTGTCTGACGACCCGATCGCCGACGTCACCGAGAACAACCAGGCCTTCCTGGCGCGGATGATGTCGAACGCCATCGCCGAGGCCCAGGAGCAGTTCACCCGCTCCATGGGTGAAAAGCTCGCGCTGACCATCCAGGGCCACGGCAAGGATCGCTCCGATCTCCAGGCCGTCGCCCTCGCCCTGCGCGACCTCAAGCAGCGGCTGACAAAGATGCAGGACATGAACCCGGGCTATGAGGATGACTGGCGTGGCTACGCCCCGGTCGCCTCGGCCATGGAGCGCTGTGAGTCCCTGGTGCGCAGCGCGGATCAGCGCATCGCTCAAGAGACCCGGCACTGCGACATCATCGACAAGGAGCTGGCCATCCTGGATGGCGAGTTCGAGCGCCGGCAGCGGTCCGGCGTCGCCAGAGTCGTGGGCCAGATGGTGCTGGACATGAACCCGATTTAACGGATTGACCCTGGCCGAGCAGGTCGCCCACGGGCGGGATCTCGGATGGCTTGGGTGTGGAGAGCGCCAGTACGAAAGATCCCACACAACCGCCACGGGTGCTCCTTAGCGGCCTTTTGAGCGCATCAGGACCTGCAAAGGGACTGGTGTGAGGCCGAACCCGGGAAGCGGTCGAGTGCCCCGCGTAAAGGGGCCATTTTTCCGAGTGCATCGGAGAGCCTGGGCGAGTCCCGGTTCTGCCAATGTCCTTGTGCGGGGCGTGGTGCGGTAGGTGTGGTGGATCGCCGATGCGTGGGAGCTGTGAAGGGTCGTTACCGCCCCGGCCCACGCTGAAATCCACAAGCCGGATTTTTCAGGGTTTCATGGCCCTGGTTTGGTCCCTCGATGGAGTTCACCGCGCCATGGCGATAGGCGGTGTCGATGTCCCGAAAGGGCCGCATCGGTGAGTGCACAGCCTTCGACCATGAGGTGGGAAGGGATCCCCGGTGCATTCAACCCATGCCGCTCCAGGTGGTTAATACCACCCCTTAGCAGCACCCCTGGCCTCGGTCAGGCTGTATCGCAGAACCCCCAGCGAACAAGGCAGGTGGTTGTGCGATGCAGGATGGCGCAGGACGCGCACCCGGGTATCCAGGCACAGCAATGCGGTAAGTCCTGGCGTTACCCCGACACCAGTAGGTGCCTGCACCCTCTTCCCTGATGTGAGCCAGCCCATGCAAGCCGATGCCATCAACACCGTGCTGAACCTGAGCAGCGCCATTCACGACCTGTCCCGCGCCACTGAGCACGCGACCGGCGAGGAAAGGCGGCGTGTCCACTCCACGATCAGCCGCCTGCTGCAGGTGATCGACGACGTCACGGGCAAGCCCGCCGTGGCCGAGGCCCCGCCCATCGTCATGGGCATCGATCTGGCTGTGCCGGGTGATGATCACACCGAGGTGACCACGATCGACGGTGGCGAGATCGTCGGTAGCCATCCCCACCACACTCACATGGCCCTTTCCGCGAGCCAGGCCGCGCCCATTGCCGACATCGACGCCGAGCTGGCCGCCCTGCTGGCCAACCTCAACGAGCGCGAGGACGCCGCCCTGGTAGAGGGTGAGCAGAGCGCTGACGAGCTGCGCGCTGTGGGCATCCCTCAGACGCTGCGCATTGCCCTGCGTGAGCATGGGGTGACCGAGCTGCAGCAGCTGACCGCCCTCACCTGGCGGGATCTGTCCGACCTGCACCGCGTGGGCCTGGCTGGCGCCTCGATCATCCGTCGCAAGCTGCTCACGGCTGGCTATGCCCTGGCAACGGTCCAGGCCGCGCCGGATGACCTGGTGCCCTATGAGCAGAACCCCAGCACCGTGGACCTTGGCATCCACCCCGAGCTGATCCATCGCCTGGAAACCCTGCGCATCTACGACCTGGACGACCTGTGCCGCGTCGGCCGCTCGGTTCTGCAGGATGACCAGGTCATCGGTGACCTCGGCGCTGCTGCCCTGGCACAGAAGGCCCGCAACTTCGGTCGCGAGCTGGCCGCCTGATCGACGTGGCCCGCCGACGCACTGGCGGGCTGTATCGGAGAGCGTCCTGGCGCAGGGTCCGCACCTTTTCCTGGTGGATCTTGGCAGGGCGCTCCCCGATGCAGGTGAATGCGCAGGCTGATGCGCGGGCAATGGAACCAACAGGTGGTAAGGCTTCCTAGGCCGGCTCGTCCGGCTGCTATGAAAAACAGCGGCCCACCTCGTGCCGGAGATCCAGCGCCGGCCACCTGCACCACACGCCCAGGATTGGGCGTCGCGACCGCAAGTCGCTTGCCGCGCATGGCCAAGGCCACTAGAAGCGCGCCGGAGAGGGTAACCGGCACCCCATACCTATTAGATCGAACGGATAGTCGCCATCATGACCGCATTGCAGAAACCGACCCAGGAGAGCGTCGTCGCCTCGATCGTCCGAGTGCAGTATCACCACTGGGAAGACACCCAGTTCGTGAGCTGCCTGGTCGAGCGCGACGATGGCTTCCGTGCCCACGGGTACAGCAACCCCATCGACGCCACCGAGTTCGACCTGGAAGAGGGTAAGCGTCTGGCCTACGCCGGCGCCGTCGCCAACCTGTTCGCCTTCGCCGTGTCCGGGTTCTTCGAGCGTCGCGCCATGCTCGCCGGCGCCCAGGACGTACTCGATCGCTGTGGGGTGAGCGGTGACGACCTGCGCGGCCGGTGTAGTCACGACAATTGCCCCGCTGTCCCAGGGCTCTGACCATGCCAGTCCCCGAGACCTGTGAGTGTCGCTATGACGTCCAGGCGGGTGAGCTGACCTGGTGCCTGGGGTGCCGCGAAGCCGAGGAGGCCCGCAAGCTCGTCCCGCGTCCTGGTCGCCTTGCTCGCCTGCGTGCCTGGCTTACTGCCACCAAGACCGATACCTACCGCTCCGTGGAAGGGCCGGCACGCTTCGACATGAAGGCTGGCACTCCCGCCACTGTGTTCGGTATGCAGGTCCATCTGGCTGAGCCTGGCAAGGTCTACGTCTCCCCAAGTGTCGAGAAGACCCTGGACGCCATGCTGGCTGGTCTGCCGCGCTGGAAGTGGCTCGCACTGCGTGGGGCCTACTACGCCCAGGCGGCCCTGTTCGGTGTCATCGCCCTGGTATACACCTGGGAGGCCTGGCAAGCCGGCACGATCACCAGCGCCGCTATCCCTGCCGCCTGGTTTTTCACCGCCTGTGCGCTCGGCATGGCCCGCAAGGCTCGCAAGCCTACCCTGCCGCTCCAGATCAGCCTCCTGTAATCCCCCAGGGGCTCGCCATTCGGAAAGCCCCGCATTCTCCCGCCCCTGTGGCGCCCTACTCTGCCCCTGCGCACCTGTTCGCCTCCTGAGTGTTAGCCGGGGGTCACTCCCCGAAACGTCGTGTGTCGTCAATGGCTCGATCCATGAGGGCGCACAAGGGACGAATAAGCAGGGAATGCCGAGACGGACTGTCTCCCCAGTAGGGCCACGCTACGGCGAATCAGTGGCACCCATTCCCTCCCTCTCAAGGAATCGCCATGGCTCCGTCCAAGACCACGGCCAGTAAGCCAGCTGCCAAGACCAAGGCCACTGCCAAGCGGCCCACCAAGAAGCCCGCCACCCCCAAGACACCCAAGCCCGATCCTGTGGCTGCCCCGGCTACGCCTATCTCCGCAGAGGATGAGCTGCTGGCCACCATGGATCCCCGGCACGTGAAGTTCGTCGAGGGGTACCTGGCCACCTACAACCAGACCGCCGCCTACCGAAGTGCCTTCGACGCAACCGGGGGCATGAGCGACAACACCTGCGCCGTCAGTGCCTCACGCCTGCTAAGAACGGATAAGGTCGCTCGGCTGATGGCCCTGCGCGTCCGAAAGACCTTCGACGACGTGGATGGGGACATTAAGACCCGCGCCCTTGAGCGCCTGATGGGCATTGCCTTCGCTGATCCGAACGAGCTGAGCGAGCTGCGCTGGGAGTGCTGCCGCTACTGTCACGGCCTCGATCACCAGTACCAGTACAAGCCCAGCGAATGGCGCGAGAAGCTGGACACCTACAAGCGCGATCTGGCCGAGGCGGTGAAGAGCGGCGGCAAGATGCCGGACGAGCCCGACGAGCTGGGCGGTACCGGCTACGACCCGCGTCTGCCGCCCAGTGACAGCTGCCCGGAGTGCTTCGGCGAGGGCACAGAGCGCGAGGTGTTTAAGGACACCCGGTTCCTATCGCCTGCCGGCAATGCCCTGTACGCCGGTGTGAAGCGCACCAAGGACGGGCTGGAGATCAAGACGCACGACCAGCTCAAGGCCTTCGACATGCTGGCCAAGGTGATCAAGATGCTGGACGACCGGCCCGAGGCGGTTATCGGTGTCGTGCCGACCCAGGTCCTGGACGAGCTGTACAACCGGGCGTGGCAAAACATGGAAGCGGGCCGTGCTTCTATCGGCAAGCGGCTCGGCAACGGTCCTCCAGAGCGTCCAGAGCTGCCGCAGTGACCGCCAGGCGCTGCGATCGCCTGTTACCCCTATGGGTGGTAGCGGGTCAGGCAGAGATCGTGCGCTGTGCGCGATTCTAGCCCCATCGTCCTGGGCGCCTGGCATGGCGTCCCGGGCAAGCCCTTTCCGCCCCGCGAACTGGAGTGCGTCCTGCACCTGGCCAACGGGCACACCTACCAGGCGACGGCTCTCGCCCTGGGCCTTTCCCCGGCGACCATCGCCAAGAGCCTGCGCCGCGCCATGGACCGGTTATTCGTCGCCAACGGCAAACAGCTGATCGCCGAGGCGGTGCGCAGCGGGGCTATCTGTGCATTTTGATCCCAAAAAAGGGAATCAGGAGTATAGATTTATAGCCTATCTGATGCGAATATAGTTCCCGGAAATTGCCGCGTCTGTACGGAATAAAGTTCTAGAGGTGAAAGATGACCAAGCCCTACGCTGAGCAGGTAGCCGAACTGCTGCGCGCCTACCGCTTCCGCTACCGCAACGAGGACCAGCTGCAGGAGCGCCTGGCCGAGCTGCTGGCGCGGCACAAGGTGGACTTTCGCCGGGAATACCGTATCGACGCGGCCAACCGCTTCGACTTCCTGCTGCCGCACGGCGTGGTACTGGAAGTGAAGGTCAAGGGCTCGCTCGCCGACGCCCTGCGCCAGGTGGATCGCTACCTGGCATTGCCGCAAGTCAATTGCGTGATCCTGGCGGGCACACCCCGCTGGGCCGCTGAATCACTGCCCGAGCGCCCGGACTGGGCCGGCAAGGGCTTCCACATGGTCAAGCTGGAGCGTCAATCGCTATGAGTGTCGAGAAAGAGCAGTTCGATAAGGTCATGGGGGAGCTGCGCCGCGCGTGTCTGCCCGCCGGTGGCGCCGATGTTGTGCAGGCATATGTGGATAGCCTGGCTAGCGACCTGGCGCGGGTGGAGACGGAGCGCCGCCACGACCTGCAGATCCAGTCCGCAATGGCAGCTGACCAGAAGGCCGTGGCCGCAGCGCTCGGCATACCGCCGGGCGAGTATTCCGGCGGTGCGGGGGAGCAGCTGCTGGCTATCGAGAAGCTTCGGGAGGCCCTGGCGCGGGTGGAGGCGAGCGCTGCAACCCTGGCCACAGCCGGCCGTGGCGCCTGGAATAGATCCAATGCCACTCAGGCGCAGTTGGCGGAAGCTGTGGGGCTGCTAGGCCGGGTAGATGGCATGCTCTATCAGTGGCAAGCCGATCAGCTGAACATCAAGCCATTCCTCGCCCGCCACGCCCAGGACGAGCAGCAGGAAGCCCCCATGAGTAACCTGCCGTTTGTGGAACAGATCCTGGCGGACCTGCGCCGTTTCCAGGAGTGCGTCGAAGACAACAACGACGTGAACCTGGAGCGCTCGCGCTTCGACCTGCTGGTGGAGTTGGGCCTGCTGAAGCGCGTGCAGCGCAGCCCGGCGCGGTGGATGATGACCCAGGCCGGCGAGGATGCGATTGCCCAGCCCGCCGCCGGTGAGCCGGTCTATCAGTTGCGGAATACGGTCGTCGGCAACATCTGGCGCGATGCCGATAAAGATGCTTACGACAGCGCTGCCAAATTGGCCGAGTACGAGCGCCGGATACTGTGGACCACCCCGCCTGCCGCCGCGCGTGGGGATGAGGCGGCCACTCTAGTGCAGGCTCTAAGCCTCCTGTGGAAGACCACCAACTTCCTTCCGCGAGGAGGAAGCCTGGACGGCAGGGTAAGCGCATTTCTGGCGCAGCACGCGCCTGAGCCGGTGGCTTCGGCTGCCGCCATGCGCGCCCAGGGCGACGGGGAGGCCAAGCGATGAGCATCCCTGTCGATCACTGGCTGAACCAGCCTATCGCCCCGGCGCCGGTCGAGATCCCGGAAGAGGAAGACGATGGGCTCCGCCGGTGCTGCCGCTGCGGCAAGACCGTTGACCTCAATGACTACATCGATCCCCAAGACTTCGGGCCGCCGGACGAGGACGTCTATTGCGGCGCCAATGAGTGGTGTACCCCATGACCAAGCTGACCAAGATCGACAAATGCCGCGAGTGCGGCAGCACCGCCCTGACCTGGTTCACCACCATTGACGTCATCAACGATGTGCAGCAGAACCGCCTCAACACCCGCGACGTGGCGTGCCGCTTCGTGCTGGGCTGCGACGACTGCTCGGAGACCCTGGTGGTCACCAGCGCCGACAAGGTGGCCGACTGGCTGAATCGCGCAGAGCCAGCCGCGCCGGTGGCCAGTAACGACCCCGCGCTGGTTGGCGCCCTGGCCAGCATCGTCAACCTGTCCCGCGCCCTGCGCCAGGGTGGCCCCGCCCCCGAGGATCTGCAGGAGCTGTCCGACGCACTGGAAGAGGCGGTAGCCATCGCCCATGACGCCGTTGCAGGCCTACCAGATCCGGACGCCGCTATCCGTAGCATCGTCCACGAGCGCCAGCGCCAGATCGAGGCCGAGGGCTGGACGCCCGAGCACGATGACCAGTACCAGAACAGCGAGCTGTGCAGGGCTGCTGCAGGCTATGCCCTGTATGCCCACGCGGATCAGTCCTGGAAGAACTACCACGTCCCCAACAGCTGGCCCTTCCCTGCGAAGTGGTTTAAGCCGGCTGACGCGCGCCGCATGCTGGTGAAGGCTGGCGCCCTGGTGGTGGCCGAGATCCAGCGCATTGACCGGGCGGCTGCGCGTGCCCCGGACGACAGGGAGGCAGCCAAATGACCCACGTCTATCAGGAGGAGTGCGAGGCTGAGGGCGTGGACCCCAAGCGAATCGCACAGATCGCCCGTGGTATCTCCCGCTACGCTCGGGAGCTTGAAAGCATGGGCCTCGGTGTGTTCGGTGGCGGCACTGGCGGCACGATTCGCGGCAAGGCCGATAGCCGTGGTCGCCTGGTGCTGGCCACTCTCGACGGCGAGTTCGACGGCGGTGATGGCGCCTATGGCGCAGACGACGACGGCCTGATGCGGGGTGAGTCATGACCAGTCTCACCACCAAGCGCCAGCGCTGCGATCAGGTCAACCAGGCAATCCGGATCATCGCCGCCCACGGGCGCCGGTTCTTCTACTGCCAATCGAAAGACACCTACGCCAGCATGGAGGTGGATGACAATGGGCGGATCTGGTTCGTGGACGACTACAGCCAGAAGCGGATCTATACCCACAGGCCTTCCTATGCCCGCTGGCGCGGTTTCAACCATGGCGGCACCCTGCGCCGCCTGGTGGAGCTGTTCCGCGACTACATCCGCACCGGCAAGCAGCTACATCCAGGCTACCTGGGGCAGGAACGCCTCAATGACTCGAACATATGGGGCTATGAGCCCGAGGCGATGGCGGCCGTGCGTGCCGAGGCTGGCGCGCTGCCGGTGTTCCGCCAGCCGATCTGGCGCAGTGAGCGCGGGTCGGTCGATGCCGATGAGGTAGAGGCCGCGATCGACCGAGTGCGGCTTGGCCTGGAGCCTGAGGAGGACGGCGAATATGACCAGTGAAGGGCAAGCCTGCGCCCCGAGCGCCCTCACGTTCCAGCAGGATGCCCACTACAACGGCGGCAAGGCCTTTTTCGCCTACGGCTACAGCTGCGTGCAGTACCCCCGGATCACCCTGTTTCGCCGCTACGACAAGAAGATCCGCCAGGTCAGCGACCACTGGCGCCTGTATGGCTTTGAAGTTGCATCGCTGCAAGTGGCCTATGAGGCCATGACGGGCGCCGACAGCGTTTAGGAAAGTGCCCCGCAATACGCTCCACCCATACCCATACGATCGGCACAGCCGACACCAAGGACATCACCATGACAACCACTCTCCAGGAGGCGCCCCAGGCGCTTCCCCGTATCGTGTGCCAGTTCAGCTGCGGCGCAGCCTCGGCGGTGGCCACCAAGCTGGCGCTGGCTGAGTACGGCGCGACCCACGACGTCCAGATCGTCAACGCTTTCCTGGCTAATGAGCACCAGGACAACCGCCGCTTTCTCGCTGACTGCGAGGGCTGGTTCGGGCGCGAGATCGTCCAGCTGCGTGACGAGAAGTACGGCGCCGACGCCCTGGAGGTGTTCCGCCGTGAGCGCTTCATGAAAAACCGCTATGGCGCTGCCTGTACCAAGCTGCTCAAGCGCCGCCTGCTCGATACCTGGAAGCAGCCCGGCGACATCATGGTGTTTGGCTTCACCGCTGAGGAGGCCGACCGCCTGGACGACTTCCGCGAGCGCAACCCGGATCGGCCGGCGATCGCGCCACTGATCGAGCGTGGCCTGGGCAAGGATGACTGCAAGGCCATGGTTCAGCGTGCGGGTATCGAGCTGCCGTTCATGACCGGATGGGCTACGAGAACGCCAACTGCATCGGCTGCGTGAAGGGCGGCGAGGGCTACTTTCGGGCGATCCGCGAGGACTTCCCCGAGCAGTTCGAGGCCCTGTGCCAGATCCAGGACGACCTCGGCCCAGGCTCCTACCTGTTCCGCGACCGTGAAACGAACGTGCGCTATTCGCTGCGCGACATCCCGCCAGGCCCTGCCCGCCGTAACGAAAAGATCCCCTCCTGCTCGTTCTTCTGCGAGCTGGCCGAGGCCGACTACCAGGTGATAGCCAGCGACGCCGTCACCGCTTGATACCCCAAACCAGACCGGCCAAGCCGGCAAAGGACGTCACCATGACCACCAACCAACAAGCTATGAACGAACAGCTGACAGCGCTGCGCCGTCAGGGCCTGGGCCTCGACGGCGATAACAGCTACAAACAGGACATCATCGACTGTGTCATCGGCGCCCTCCTTTCTGGGGCTCAAGGCGCCACCCCACCGCCTTCCGGCCACTGGCTTGAGCAGTTCTATGAGATCGGTAAGGAATACAGGGATCGGCCTCTCTCCTCCGGTGCCGATGCTGTCCTGCAGGTGGCGCCCGATACCCCCGACGCGCGCCAGTTGGCGCTCGGGGTCGCTATGAAAGCCATGGCTGACCTGCTGAATGGCAGCCAATACCCATTCGCCCCGATCAAGGAGATCGTGGACAGTGCCAAGGCTGCGGGCCTGGTAATCGTCTATGGCGCCAGCGACGACCTGGTCGAGTTCGACGGCGCCTTCCGTGACCAGGTCAACCGCTATGATGGCGGCACCGTGCTGGTAGACAGCCAGGGCGTGCTCGATCGCGACCAGGTGGACGACGATGATGACGAGGCGATCGCCGCCTATACCCTTCGCAGCAAGGGCGCCAGGCGCATTGAGGCCCTATGGGGGCAGAACGGCTACGACTGGTCGTATCAGACGGACATCCCGCACGCTACGTTCGAGATTCTGCAGGGGACCGAACGCTATTGCCGGGGCATTGTGCTCGCAGTCGATGACCTGGTGGCCGTATGAGCCAGGACGCCAATAGCGTAACGCCGGCCTTGCTGCCCTGCCCGCTCTGCGCGGGTGAGGCGCGCGTGGCCAAGCCCTACGGCATCGAGGCGGTCATCTGCCGCGACTGCCACCTGACCATCACCGACCACGACCAGCAGTCGGCCGTGGCGAAGTGGAATCGGCGACCTGCCAGCCTGCCTAGCCAGCTCTTCGCTGCGCCGGCCGTGCGCTGTCTGGTATGCGGCGACATTCATCACGCGCCAGGAATGCCTTGCCCCAATACGCGGGCGATTGCGCACGGGGGTGCCGCATGAACCTGCGCATCCTCAAGAAGCTGTCTAAGCGCGCCGCGCCGCACCTGGCCGCCCTGGGCGACAGCCGCGAGCAGTTCCGGGCCGATGCCGAGGAAAGCTACACCAACACCCTCGGGTTCGAGCGCAAGCACTGGCGGCGATCGACCATCCCGCACTTCTCTGGCTGGACGGGTGACATCGAGTACCGCACCCGCCAGGGCGATGCGGTCGTGCACCTGAGTGAGAGCCATATCCACCCCTGGGCCGGCACCGTGATGGTTGGCGCTATGGAGGGCTACTACGAGCCCGAGTGGGACGAGTGCACCGCCTGGGACTCGCTCAAGGATCTGGTGCGGGATCACTACATGGACGTGGACCTGGACCAGTTGGCGGAGGCTGAGTGCGGCGAGGGTGAATGTCCCTGGATCTGCCGGCGCCGCCTGCCCACGACCCGCGACGTGCTGGCGGCCCTACCGGACGTGCTGGCCGATCTGGCGCGCGGGGTGTCGGTATGACGCGCCTGTACGGCTCTGTCTCCTATTCCGGCCGCTACTGGCGGATCGCGTGCGACCCCCAGGTGCGTGGCCGCCTGAAACGGGTCTTCCCCAAGATCAGCGATGGCCCCAAGGAGGTCCATGACCTGCTGGCCAGTGCCGAGAACAGCCGCGAGCTGCGCTGGTTCCTGGAGCGCTACCCCATGAGCATGGACGCCGAGGCGCTGGCGCTGCTCGATCAGCTGGCTGAGCAGCACATCGACAACGAGCGCAGCCTGTCAGAGCTGCTGGCGGGCCGGCGCGAGCTGGTTGCCCAGGACATGGCCAAGCCTGCGCGCGAGTACCAGCGGATGCCCGCGAGCATGATGGACATTAAGGGCGGCCTGCTGCTGGCGGACGACCTGGGCGCGCTCCTGGAGCTGCCGGTGCCGGCTATAGTGGAATCAAAAGCGCACCAATCCAGTTTGTTTTAGGTATCAAAAACGCTTGCCAGTCGTGAGCCTTAGTGGGAATATAGTTCTCACTAAGGCGCCACTTAATAGGAAGTGGCCCCGCCCAGGGGTAGCAGCATGACCACGGTAGAAACCACCCGCTTCCAGAAGTACGTCGGCGCCGCCATGGATGCCTTCGAGGCTGGTTTCACCAGCAAGGCCGCACAGAAGCGCGCCTTCGATAGCCTGAACCGCGCCGCCGGCGTATTGCGCGAAGACGTGCATCAGCTCTGCTGGGATCTGGCCAAGCAGGACGCGGCGAACGACGAGCGCACCGACAGCGCCTACTGGATGAACTTCGACCTGCACGTGTGGGGCGCCAAGCGCCGCGCCGAGCTGCTGGGCTATCTGCCCGAGGCCGAGGCCATCGCCAACCAGTACGACGACCTGGCGGCCCTGCGCGCCTCGATCAAGGTCGCCCCGATCGTGCCGGTTGAGCGCCAGGCCTGCGAGATCACCACCAAGGCCATCACCACCCTGCGCGAGCTGATGGAGAAGCGCGGCGAGCAGTACGCCCGGGGCGTGCAGCTCACTGAGGTGTTCGGCCGCCTGCCGGTCTATGCCAATGCCCACCTGGTCACCAACCAGCACGGCACCACCTTCGTCCGGGTGTTCTGGTTCATGCTCGGCGAGCTGACCCCGCTCAACATCATCATGGCCGTGCTGCAGAGCCCGGAAGCCAAGGCCGCCATGGAAGCCAAGGCCGCCCAGGCCTAACCCTCCCGCCCGGCAGGTGATGCCGGGCAGCACCCTACAGAGAGACCAGTGCCATGACAGTTTCCACAGCCCTCGACAGCGGCGAATGCAACTGCCCCAAGATCGGCGAGCGATTTGATGCTGCAAAGCATGCTGGTGCGTGCCCAGTGCATAACGCTGGACGCAAGTACGAATACACGCCTGCGACCTGCCCGATCTGCCAAGGCCGCCCGCTTCCGGCGCTCAGCGTCGGGCGCCATACCTGCAACGTTTGCGGTAATACCAGCCCGACCTACAACTGACTAAACGCCCGCCACGGCGGGCTCCCGAGAGGGCATTCCACGAGTGCCCTGCCGCGAGCCATAACTAGAAAGACCAGGAACATCACCATGACCCAGCCACAGACCCCCGCCGCCGAATGGCGCGAACGAGGCGATGCCGATCCGTTCGGCACTCGCTACAACTGCGAGCGCGCCGCCCTGGCCATGGGCGACATGACCGACGACCACCTGGCCAATGCCGTGTACATGCACGGCGACACCCGGCCCAGCCTGGAGGACCTGCTCCAGGGCAAGGCGCACATGCCCATCGAGTACCTGACCGCCGCCAAGGACCGTATCCGCTGGCTGTCGCGCGCCCTGGAAGCGTCCCTGGTCGAGGCCGACCGCCTGCGCCAGCAGGTGCACAAGCTGCAGGAGCCCCAGCCCATCGGCTGGCACCTCAAGGACGCCAGCGGCAAGGTCGTGGCCTTCCTGGTGAGCCGCTTCCAGGTCGAGCACAAGCAGTCGCGCCTGGCGCCGGGCGAGACCATCGAGGCGGTCTATGCCGACCAGGACGGTGCCGCATGAGGCCCAAGACCCTCGAACAGCTCGCCCGTCAGTGCGCCGATTGGAATGCCGCCCACAAGCCAGGCACCCCAGTGGAATACCGTGAGGTCCTGAGAGGCGCCGGCCCGGTGCTGCGCACCACCACGCGCAGCGAAGCCCAGGTGCTGGGCGGCCATACCGCCGTGGTCTGGATCACCGGCAAGACCGGCGCCGTCGCGCTCGATCACTGCAACCCGCACTTCGATCAGTAGCCTCGCGCTGGTCCAGCCGCACCCATAACGAGAAGTACCAGGAGCACGTCACCATGATCGACACCATCCAGGGCGCCCTGCTGGCGCTGTCCATCCTGCTCGACAAGCTGCGCGTGGAGCAGCCCAACCTCAAGGCCGGCGCCGGCCGCTTCCGCGTCGTCTACCCCGACGGCGGCCGTTCGCAGCGCATGTCCTGGGACACCGCCAGCGAATACTGCCGCATGTTCGGCGGGCACGTGGTGCACATCCCCTCGGGGAAGGCGCTGCAAGTCACTAGCGCGCCTGTGCAGGCGGTGGGAGGCTGACATGGCGCGCCAGAAAACCCCGTTCGAGGTCGATCTGGAACGGCTGATCAAGCCGCTGCGCACTGCGCGTTGGTCAGCCGACTATTCGTGGGCTCGCCTGGAATCGGCTCTGGCTGGCCTTGGCAGGGACTGGGGCGGCCTGGAGCTATGCCCTGACTTCCAGCGCGGACACGTGTGGACGCCCGAGCAGCAACAGCACTACATCGAGAACTGCCTGCGCGGCATCGTCCCGGTCAGTGGCCTGCTGATCCAGTTCAACTGCTCGACCTGGTCGGATCTCGGTGAGCGGGAGACTGACCTGCCGCCGGGCCTGCAGTGCCTGGATGGCCTGCAGCGCTATACCGCCATCACCGAGTACGTGAAGGGCAACGTTCGCCCCTTTGGCTTTACCGCCGACGAGCTGGTCGGGACTCAGTTCGGCCACGCCAAGATGTTCGCCAAGGTCGCCATCCACGACTTCACCGAGCGCACGGAGCTGCTGCAGCAGTATCTGTCCCTCAACGCCGGCGGGACCCCGCATAGCGCCGAGGAGATCGAGCGCGTGCGCGCCTTGCTGGCGCAGGCTCAAGGTGGCCTGTAAACGATGTACAGGTGCGCAGATGAGGCCTTTTGTCTGAGCACCACATTCCCCAACCCTAAGGAGCTTCACGTATGAACAAAGACACCCCTGCTTTCCCCGCTAACGGCGTGCCTGGCATGACCCTGCGGGCCTACCTGGTGGCGCATGCGCCTGCTGAGCCTCAGGCGTGGTTTCAGCCTGTCTTTCCTGAGGTGGTTGAGCCTAATCCCTTCCCTGCAAATAGCTGGCCGGCAAAGCTGATCGATCACGCCGTGGGGAGTGACTGGACTCAGGAGCAGATCGACTATCAGGTCGGAATGCAGCTTGTGGAGGAAGAGCGCGTGGACGAGATAAAGGCCCGGATCGCGCAGAGCATCGAGGCCCGCAAGCAGCGTAAGGCCAACATCGAAAACACCGAACGCGAGCGCTACCTGCAGTGGCCGCTGGCCTGGGCTGACGCCATGCTCGAAAAGCTGGCCGAGTGACAGGCATCCAGCTCTACCTCGCCCTGGGCATCGCCTGGGGCGCGGTCCTGGCGCGCTATGTGTACCGGCAGATGCTGGCGCCCACCGCGCACGATCAGGAAATGGCCGCACTCAACAACCGCCTGCGCCGCGATCATCCGCTCTGGACGGTCCGGCTCATGTTCGCTTCGGTCATGGCCCTTGCCTTCGTGGTGGGCGTGCTGGCCTGGGCGCCCATGGTGACAGGCGCCCTTATCCGACTCGTAGAGCGCAGATCCGCATGAAAGCCCTATCCATCCGCCAGCCCTGGGCCTGGCTGATCGTCCACGCCGGCAAGGACATCGAGAACCGGACGTGGCAGACCAAATTCCGAGGCCGCTTCCTGGTCCACGCTGCCGGCGGCATGAGTCTGCGCGAGTACCGGCTGGTTCAGGGCTGGGCACGTCAGCGCGCCGGCGTGACCAATCTGCCCGCCTTCGAGGAGCTGCAGCGCGGCGGCATCATCGGCTCGGTCGAGCTGGTGGACTGCGTCACCGATCACCCCTCGCCCTGGTACATGGGCGACGTGGGCTTCGTGCTGCGCGACCCCAAGCCCCTGCCCTTCGTGCCGGTCAAGGGTCGGCTCAATTTCTTCGAGGTGGAGGGCGTCCAGGCATGAGCGCCGCCGCCATGTCCAAGGCTCGCCGCGAGCTGGCCGACCACTATGTCATCGCCGTGATCAAGAAAGAGCGCGGCGAGGACGCAAGCCCCATCACCCCCGAGCAGGTGGAGCACAAGCGTGCCTGCATCCAGCGCCAGCGCCAGGCCGCCGAGCTGCGCAAGGCAGGCCAGCCCCGCGCGTGCCGCGTCTGCGACCAGGTCAAGCCGCACGAGGCCTACAAGGGCAACGCCGGCCAGTGCAGCGACTGCCGGCGGGCGCACGATCGGGAATACAACGGCGCTAACCCCGAGAAGGTCGCCGCCTACCACCTGCGCAGCAAGGGCATAGAGCCCACGCCCGAAGCGATCGCCGCACGTCTCGCCCACTGCCAGGCGCATGCCGAGGCCCGCAGGCAGGCGCGCACCCCTGAGGCCCTGCGCGCCAAGGCGCAGCGCAAGCAGGTGAATGTCACCAAGACGCTGGCGCGTTCGCGTGAGCAGCTATCGGACAGCTACATCCGGCGACTCATCGTCGTCGAGAAAGACTATCGCCCAGGCGATGAGATCACCCCGGAGCGCATCGAGGCGAAGCGGCAAGGCATTGCTGCCAAGCGCGATCGGCGCGCCCAGCGTCACCTATAACGAGATCCATAGGACGTCACCATGCAAGAGCCGCACGACAAGGCCCACGCCAGCATTCTGCGCAAGATCAAGCGCTGCCTGGCCCTCTCGGAGAGCGCCAACGAGCAGGAGGCGGCCACCGCGCTGCGCCAGGCTCAGGCGCTCATGACCAAGTACCGCATCAGCGAACAAGACGTCGCCCAGGCCTCGGTCGGCGAAGCGATCGCAGCGGATCCCAAGCTGCGGCTGAAACCCTGGGAGCGCGACCTGGGCACGGCCGTCTGCGCGGCGTTCAACTGCCGCAACATCGTCAAGGCGCGGACCAAGGGCACCAAGGTGCTCGCGACCTGGATGGCCTTCGTCGGCGTGAGCCCCGCGCAAGAGATTGCCCAGTACGCCTACCAGGCCCTGCACGCCAAGGCATCCCACGACCGCATGATGTACGTGCGCTGGGCGCGGGTGCATCGCAAGAGCGCCAACCGCTCGCCCGAGACCCTGGGTGATCACTTCGCCCAGGCCTGGGTGTACGAGGTCTATGACAAGCTGCAGGCCCTGGTCCCGCAGGCGGATGAAACCGGCGAAAGTGACGGCCGCGCCCTGGTGCTGTTCAAGGGCGCCGAACTGGAGCTGGTCGATCGCTACCTGGAAGACCAGGACATCGGCAAGGCGAGCGCCCGGCGCAAGATCAATCTGGATCTGCACGCCATCCAGCAGGGCCTGCTCAAGGGCGCCGAGGCCCAGCTGCACCACGCCATGAGCACCGGCGGCCAGCAGCAGGCGCAGATCGGGTGCAGCGCATGAGCCAGCCCGTCGAGCTGCCCCCGCCCATCACCGCCCTGCAGGCGGCCGAAGCCTTGGGCCTGTCCGATCCGGACGCGGCCGAGGGCGTCGCCCACATGGTCAATGGCGCGATCGCCGCCTGTGGCGCCCTAATGCGCGCCGCCGGCCGCGAGACCACCGACGCGCCGCCGCCCCGCATCCCGGCATCCGTGCTGCGCGAGCTGCTGGAGCTGCGCGAATTGCACCATGCCGCGCGGGTCTACTACGAACGCTACGCCCAGGACGAAGCCGACAGTGCATCCAACTGCGTGACAGCCGAACAGCACCGGGATGCCAAGGCCCTGCGTGATGCCCTGGCCGCCGTGCGCGACAGTGAGATCCGGCGCGGCGCCTTCAAGGCGGCTGAGCCCCAACAGGAATTCATCCTTGTCCCGTGAAGCCTATGTGGCGGCCGCGCGCCGCGACGTCGCCGGCATGACGCTGGAGGACGCCATTCGTTACTGCTGCCGCGATCGCATGAGCAAGACCCAGGCCTGCGAGGTGCTGCATATCTCGGCTGCGGACCTGGCCAGCGCCACCCAGGCCATGGAGCGGTTGCACTGGCCGCCCCATGGTCGCTCGAACCTGCACCAGGAGAGCCAGGACCGGCAGCGTGGCGTCTGCACGCCGGCCCAGGCCGCAAGCCTTGCGCGAGCGCGCCAGCAGCGCCTGGCCGACCAGATCCACACAGTGCGCGGCAAGACCGGCACCGTGCCCGAGCTGTACCAGCAATTCGATTGCCCTTGCAGCCTGCGCCAGGTCCAGCGGCGCATCGCTGATGGCCTGAGCGTCGAGAAGGCGCTGTTCACGCCCACCGCCCGGAGCAACCAACACCGAAAAACCCACCACCAGGCCTAGGCCTACAACGACCAGAGCGCCACAGGCGCCATAAGGAAGCCCCATGTCACCATCGACTGATACCCACAACGCCCAGGCGCTGGCCATCGCGCTGCGCCCCCTCTTGGCCATCTGGAAGCCCAGGACCCAGCGCGACCTGCAGGCGCGCACCCAGGCCATGGCGCTGATCGACGAAGCCATCAGCGTGCCCGACCTGATTCAGGTGCAAGGCCGCATTACCGCCGGCGACGCCACCCTGCGCACCCTCACCATCCACATCGAGGACGAGATCCCCGCCCCGCTGCGCACCATGGGCGAACCGGTGATGCTGGTCCACGGGGGTACCGCGCTATGAGTGGCCATCCCGTCGTCAACCGCCGCAAGCTGGCGGAATCGGTGCATGCCCTGACCCGGGCGATCAATCCCGGGGAGGAGCTGGTGGCCGAGACCATCGCCGCGCTCAGTCGGGTGCTGAGCGACCTCACCGACCAGCCGTGCCAGCTGGCGCTACTCACCCCGGGCGACGTGGCCCTGTTCGGCGAGCCCACGCGGCCGGCGCCGGCGGTCGAACGCTACACCTGCGCCGGCAAGGGCGGCCAGTACGAGCGCCTGGGCCTGGCCAAGCCTGCCGGTGTGCTCAAGGCCATCCAGGGCGATAGCGGTGTGATGGTCTACCGCGACCAGGTGAGCGGGGAGCTGTATTTCCGCGACCCGGCGGACTTCCAGGCGCGGATGCAGCGGATCGAGGCGGAAGCGCCCAGCCCTGCGTGATGGCAATATGATAGGAACATAGTGCCCTCTATCTGCTACTATAGGCGGCATATAGTTCCTAACAGGTGATCACCCGGCGTCGCGGGGTGATCACCCATCAAGCCCTGGAGGTCATCATGGATCAACCGCACCCCGTCTCCGGCATGCGCCGGTGCCTTGTTCTGCCGCTCAACCGCAAGCCCGAAGGCGCCCGCAAAGCCGTGTTCCACCAGTTCGCCCAGTCGAGCGATGACCATGGCGATCACGGCCCGGCGCCTATGCCGGTGGCCATCGTCGAATACGAAAACGGCGAGCTGGAGAGTGTCTACGTCAACCGCGTTCAGTTCCTGGATCGCTCGCAATGACCAGTGAACCCAAGATCCGCAAGAACCCCCGTCCGCCGGTGATCTTTCGCAGCCCAACGCCCGAGCAGGTCAAGCGTGCCCGCGAGATCGTCGGGATTTCCCTGTCGCAGGCTGGCGCCGCCGCCGGCGTCACCGGGCGCCAGTGGACCAACTTCGAGAACGGCAGCCAGGCCATGAACGGTCGGACCTGGATCAACTGGTGCTTTCGCTACGACCTGGTCAAGCCTGACCTGTAAGCCTGCCCCTTCCCTACCCCTCACGAGGCCTTCCCTATGCCCGTTCCTCGCTTTCCTCAACGCCTGCAGCGCTGGGAGGAGGATTACCTGAAAGTCCTGCAGCGCCTGGCCCGTCTGCCCGCCCAGGACGCCTGGCGCGGCAACCGCACCGGCGTGCGCACCGTCAGTGAGTTCGGCGTGCAGCTGGACGTGCCGCTGGCCGAGGGCACCCTGCCGGCCATGGTGACCAAGTCGGTCCACCTGCGAAGCGTCTTCGCCGAGCTGCTGTGGTTCCTGTCGGGCGACACCAATACCGAGTTCCTGCATCGGCACGGCTGCTCGATATGGGACGAATGGGCCGACGAGAACGGCAACCTCGGCCCGGTCTATGGCGCCCAGTGGCGCACCTGGGAGCTGGACGCCAACCGCGACGGCGACACCATCGACCAGGTTTACCACCTGGTGGAGACGCTGCGCGAGCGCCCGGATAGCCGACGCATGATCGTGTCGGCCTGGAACCCGGCTGTGCTGCCGGATGAGTCGATCAGCCCGCAGGCCAACGTGGCCCTGGGCCGGCAGGCGCTGGCGCCTTGTCACATGCTGTTCCAGGTCTACACCCATCCGCTGGGCATCCGCGAGCGCGCAGAGCTGGCCGAAGCGCGCGGCCTGGGCCTGCACCTGCAGGGCGCGAGCGAACGTGGCGCCGAGGTGCTGCACCAGGTGCTGGACGACCTGGGCATCCCGCGCCGTGGCCTGCAGCTACGGGTGGACCAGCGCAGCGCGGACTGGCTGCTGGGCGTGCCCTTCAACGTCCTGAGCTATGCCACCCTCGCCCATCTGCTCTGCCAGGTGGTGCCAGGGTTCACCCCGACGCGCCTGGTGATGCAGTTCGGCGACTGTCACCTGTACGAAAACCAGGTGGACGCGGCCGAGGAGCAGCTGCGCCGCTGGCGGAACCTGCCTGGTGAGGGCGAGCTGTCCTATCCCCTGGTGAGGCTGCCCCAGCGCCCGCACATGGACGCTTTCGAGCTGGCCGACATCGAGGTCACCGGGTACCAGCACATGGGCAAAATCAGTGCCCCGGTAGCCGTTTGAAAAGTGGTATCAAGTGATACCAAATTAGGGCATCATAATTCGGCAATCTGAAAGGGCGTCTCGGCGCCCTTGTTGTTCACTTGCCGGAGCCCACCATGAGCCCTTCCCCTGCTATCCCCTCTCGCCCGCTGCGCAATCTGCGCGAGGCACTGAACAAGCAATCCCCCCTCGACCCGACCGCCATCGGCGCCCTGTCCGACCTGGTGGAAGAGATCGTCGCCCGCGAGCAGGCCGTGCAGCAGCTGCTGTGCGAGTGCTATGGCGTCATCCATACCGGGGTGATCCTGAGCGCGTCCCCCGAGACGCATCCGGATGTCGATCTGTCCGAGCGCGTCATGGCCGCCATCTGCGGGCGTGCCCCCGAAGCGTTTCGGAAAGTGGCGCCAAGACTGGCCATCCGGCCGATGCAAGCTGTGCCCGTCATCCAGGAGCACGCTCATGCTTGAAGCCCACCAGCCCCTCTCTGCTCGCCAGGCCCTGGCCTATGCCGACGGTCGCGCCTATCGCGAGGAACTGGCCCGGCTCAACGCTGAGGAGGCCGCAGGCGTCGAGTCGCCGGACCTCGCCCTGGTCGAGCACGGCGCCTTTGCCCGTGACTGCCGCGCCCAGGCGCTCGCAGCCGAGCAGAGCAGCGCTATCCGCATCCCCAAGGCGCTGGACGCCATGGCGGGCCTATTGGCCGCCGGATCCCGTCAGCGCGTCGTCATCGAGTGAAAGCCATGGACCAGAGCACTACCCTTTCCGACCCTGTTGATCCTCTCGCGGTCATGTTTGCACCACCCGAGGAGCCCAATCGCGAGCCGCTGCGTACCCGTACCGGCCCGCGCCTGTCCAAGGCCGAGAAGAAAGCCGCCCGCCGTGAGCGTCGCAACGACGCCGCCCGCGCGATCCTGCAGCTGGCCATGACCCGCCTGCGCATCGGTGAGCTGCTGCAGCAGGGGGCAGGCCTGTCCTGGACCTTCCACCCCGCAGGCGCCCTGCTGCTGGCCCTGGGCGACGGTGAAGTGCTCCAGGTGCATGCGCCCTCGCTGCGCCAGCCGGGCCTGCCGGATGCCCTGAGCCACAGCGTCTTGAGCACCGGCTACCTGGTGAGCGGTCGCCTGGGCGTGACCTACTACCGCGAGCAGAGCCGGGGCGAGATTTGCCTGGCGCAGTCCTGGCGCTCGGATGTCGGCGCGATCGGCAGTCCCGTGCGGGTGAGCCTGGTAGCGGCCGATGAGCGCGTGCTGGTGCCTGGTGGCCAATTCGCCATCCTGGCGGGCGATATAACCCGGCAGACACCTGGCGAGGGCGCAGTGATGATCGTGGCGGCCCAGGCGGATCGCTTCGTCTCGGGGCGCCTGTTCTACCCCCTGGGCAGCGAACTGGGTGACAACCGCATGTCGCCGGCGACGCCCGAGCAGATCGCCACCGCGCTGGCGGCCGCCCTCGAAGCCTGGAGCGCTCGCTGATGCGCGGTCGCCTGCTCGCCCTGCTGGGCGCTTTGTTCGGCCTGCCGCGCGTCGCACGGCCTGCAGCACGTGGCCGGCGCCATGGTCACTACTTCAAGGGCGTGAGCCACCTCACCGAGGTGGACGTCTACATGGTGTGCGAGCTGTTCCAGGTGAACGACCCCAGCGGGGCCACCCAGCACGCTATCAAGAAACTGCTGTTGCCTGGCCAGCGCGGCGCCGGCAAGAGCCGACTGCAGGATCTGCGCGAAGCACGCGACACACTGGACCGACGCATAGAAATACTGGTTATATGTACAGGTGATGGCACTAAGCAAGTCGATAGCTTGTCAACTACTTAGCAATCAGTAGATGCCAAAAAGCGGAATCAGAATATTGATTTTCGCAAGTCGCTTGCGTATCGTGCGATGACACCGGGCAGATGCCCCGTCAGATCATCAAACAGGAGTCCAGGCCATGCAGATCCGTCGCCAGCAGTCACCCGCCGCCGCACCCACCGCGCACTCCGTGGTGTTCGAGATCACCGACTTCGACGGTGGCGAGGTCATCCGCACCCTCACCCTCAAGACCGGCTATGCCGAGCCTGCTGAGGACCAGCGTCGGATGCGCCGGATGTCCACCCGCCTGATCGGCCTGGGCTACTCGATGTCCTGGCGCACCCTGGCTGGCGAGCACGCCACTCGCGGCACCGTCCGCATGACTCCCTGCGCCGGCCGTGGCCGCCGACGCCGCTAACGCTTCACGCACCACCCGCTGTACCCGTTACACCCCGTCTAGGCGCCGGTAGAGCACCAGACACCCCCAAAGTCCGGCAGGAACCGCCGGCGTCACCAGAAGGACACCCACATGACCATCAAAGCCAAAGTTGCGCGCGCTCTGTCGCTGCTGCTCCGCCGCTACACCCCTCGGGTCGCTAGCCGCTACTTCGCCCTGCGTGCCCAAGGCATGCCCGCCTTCAAGGCCCTGCGCGCCGCCCTGATGCTGCTGAGCCGGATCCGTCCCTGCTCGGCAAGCGACTTTCATCGCGCCAGCGCCCTGCCCGGCGTCTCGATCAGCTTCACCAAGACCAACGGCGTCACCGTGACGCGCGGCGGCAAGGTGATCGCGCTGATGACGACGCTGTGCGCCGGCCAGCACTTCCTCGATACCTCTGCATTCGCGTGAGGTGGGTATGGGCTACTTCAAGACCAACGACGAAAAGGTGATGCAGGCGCGGGCGCTGTATGTCGAGCAGTGCCGCCGCGTCCAGCGTGAGGGTGAGCGGTTCGCCGAGCGTTTCGGCTGCGCCCGTCCGGTCTGCGCCGGTAATCTGTCGGGCCGCATGTTTGTGGGCCTGGCCTTCCGCCACGCCCCGGACCTTGCGCTGTGGCAGGAGGTCGGTCGTCCCGGTGTCTACGAGCCTCGCGACGAGGTGCCGGACGATGTGGCGCCCGAGCGCCGCGCGGCCGTGGGTGAGGCGCTGGGCGCCCTGCGCCAGACCTGGGCCAGCGAACGCCCCTACTTCCAGGCCGACCTCGGCCTGCTCAAGGGGCGCCTGGGGCTGCATGGGGCTGATCAGGCCTTCGGCATGCGCTTCCACTACGTGGACGGCGTGGACGGTTATTTCTACTTCCACGCCAAGGCTCACGCCGGTGCGCACTGCATCGAGATCAGCGCCGACGAATTCGCCGTCGCAGAGCTTGCAGCCGTCAAGCGCCAGGGTCGTCGCCACGACGCCCGCGAGCGCGCCCGCATCCTTTAAGTCGATGCCGGGCAGCCGGCTAAGAGAGACATGATGTCCATCCCACTGAATTCGTTTCGCAAGATGCTGGAGAGCAAGCTCATCCGGCGTACCGACAAGGGCATGTTTATCCCCCTGGCCGAGATCCACCTGCGCGATGGCTGGAACGCGCGCTTTGAGACGGCCGCGCTGATCGACAGCTTTCACGAAATGGCCCGGTTCCTGATCCTCGATGAGGAACAGAAGATCCTCAAGGACCTGAACAACCTGATGCCGCAGGTCGAGGTGACGCCGCGCCCTGAGGGTGGCGTGTGGGTCGTCGAGGGCCACCGCCGGATCCGCACCTATCGCCTGCTGGAGAACCTGGGCTACAAGCTGCCCCTGATCGGCATCAAGCCTTTCGAGGGCAACGAGGCCCAGCGCAAGGCCCGCATCATCAACAGCAACAAGCAGCTGGAGCTGTCGCCGCTGGAGAAGGCCTATCTGCTGCTGGACATGGCCGACAACGACAACCAGTCCAATAGCGAGATCGCCGCCCTGACCGGCATGACCCGCCAGCAGGTCGAGCAGCTGATCAAGCTGGCCCGCGCGCCCAAGGAGCTGCAGGAGCAGGTGCAGGACGGCGTTATTGCCGCAGGTACCGCCGTGAAAGCGCTGTACAACTTCGGCGACGATGCTCCGGCCGTGGTGGAGCGGATCTATCAAGAGAATGGCCGCAAAAAGGTCATGCCCAAGGCCATCAACAGCGAGCGCGAGCTGCGCGCGGCGGCGTCCAAGCCGGCCAAGCCCGCCACTCCCTCGGTACCCAAGGGGCTGGCCACTGACCTGCTCGACAGCGCCTCGCGCCTGACCGATGAGCTGACGCCTGAATCGCTGGAGCTGATCGAGCGCTACCGCGCCGGCGAGGACCTGCTGGGCGACATGCCGGTCACGCTCACCGTGCGGTCGATCAATGCCTTGGTGGCTACCACCCTGCACGTGGCCGAGGTGTACCAGGAGAAGCGCCGCAAGTGCTCCGGGGAGGACGAATAATGGCCTTCGCCGAGAAAGACCTGGCCATCATCATCAACAGCGCGGACACCAGTGTCATCGGCCGTGTCGTGCGGGTGGTGGCGGTCCTGGGGCCGGGTCCTGACCTGGCCTTCGATAACGACGTCTGGCGCGTCGCACACCGCGAGCCCTGCTATGGCGTGGAGCTGCTGCACGGTGCGTTCGAGGGCCGTACCACGGTGTCCGGCAAGCCCATGATGGATTGGCCGCGCGACGTCTTCCGCGAGTCCTACCTGGCCCGCCTGGGCCGGGAGGAGTCCGAGGCGCTGTGCGGGCAGCTGGAGGCGTGCCAATGATCAGCGATCACGTCAAATCCCCCGTGAACCCGAGCCGCAAGGCGATCGCCCGCGTCGATAACCCGCTGCCGATCCCCACCTGCTGCCCGTACTGCCAGGCTCCGGTGGTCATCAAGGGCCATGCCGAGATTTACAACGGCCGCGCCTACGGTGACTGGCCATGGGTCTACGGCTGCAGCGCCTGCGACGCCCGTGTCGGCATGCACCCCTTCACCAACCTGCCGCTGGGCACGCTGGCCAACGAGCAGCTGCGCAAGGCGCGCGAGCAGCACAAGAAGCCCTTTGAGGCGATCTGGTGCGAGAAGCACCTGAGCCGCAAGGACGCCTATCGCTGGCTGGCCGAGCAGCTGGGCATCACCACGGCAGAATGTCACTTCGGCCTGTTCGACCAGGAGCGCTGCGAGCTGGCGGGGACTGTCTGTCAGAGCCACCTGGTGGTGCTGCGCACCAAGGCCCAGGCGCCTGCCCCTGAGCATCTGCTGCCCGACTACCTGGCGCCCAAGAACAGCGCCGGCCGCTGGCGCTCGCGCGGGGTGGCCCGCTGATGAGACAGCAGTACGCAACCACCCCCGCCGGTGATCAGCTGGGCGCCTTGCTCTACGCCTGGGACCGCGAGCAGCGCGACCGTCGGGTGCTGGAAATGAAGTGGCCCGAGACGCCACCGGATGAGCCGGTGACCAAGCCGGCCCCCACCATGGCCCAGCGCGGCGCCAGTTTCGCGCAGATCCGGCAAACGATCGATGGCGAGGAGAAGCTGTGCACGCGCTGCGAGGACTGGTGGCCAAACGACGATGAGTTCTTCTACGCCACCCGCTCGCCGGTGCAGGGCCGCATCCGCCTGAGCAGCCACTGCAAGGCCTGCCACAACGAGTGCGTCAAGCTCGCCCGCGTTAGGAAAGTCCACGCCAGCTGACCCTCCCGCCGCCTGTAGGGTTTCCCGATCGCAGTACCGCCGGGAAACCCTATGCCCAAGCCCAAGACCCCCAGTCGCGCCAGCCAGCGCCGCGCCGCCCAGGACTGCCTGGAGCAGCTGGCCGCCGCCATGCCCCTTGCTGTCATCGCCGAGGCCTTCGAGGCCGTGAAGCGGGCGCGCCGTGGGTAAGAAAGTCCCCTCACTGACCAACGATCCGCGCTGGATGGCCTTTGCCGAGCGCTATGCGTTCGACGCCACGCGCTTTGCGATCGAGGTCTGCGGCATGAGCAGCATCACCTGGCAGCAGGTGGATCTGTTCGAGTCGGTGTCGCCCTTCGGCTCGCGCACCACGGTGTCTTCTGGTCACGGTACCGGTAAGACCCGTTCCTTTGCGGTCATCGCCCTGTGGCACATGCTCTGCTATGCCGACTCGAACACCTACTTGACCGCGCCCAAGCTCTCGACGCTGCAGGAGGGTATCTGGAAAGAGCTTTCCACCCTCAAGGAAATGATCGAGTCCGGCCCCCACGGCTGGATCGCGAGCTACTTCGAGATCAAGGCCAAGAAGGTCTATGTAGTCGGCGCCGGCATGCGCTGGTTCATCACCTGCCGTACCGCCCCGCGCGGCTCGCCCGAGAACATGGCCGGTACCCACAACAACTACCTGCTGTGGTTGGGTGACGAGGCGTCGGGTATTCCGGATGCGAACCTCAAGGTGATCGCGGGCGCCCTGACCGACAAGCGCAACCGCTTCGCCCTGGCCAGCCAGCCCACGCGCTCCTCCGGGTTCTTTTACGACACCCACCACGGCTGGAGCGTGGACAACAACGGCAACTGGAACAACCTGGTCTTCAACTCCGAGGAGTCGCCGATCGTCTCCAGCGAGTTCCTGCGCGACAAGGCCATGGAATACGGCGGCCGCGACTCGGTGGAGTACCAGATCAAGGTGCAGGGCCGCTTCCCCGAGCACTCGGACAAGTACCTGATCGGTCGGCGCTCGCTGGAGCAGTGCATCGGCAAGCGGGTCATCGGTGAGGACGAGGCCTACGGCAACCTGCTGGTGGTGGACGTCGCCGCCGGCGTCTACCGCGACAAGACCGTGGCCACCCATGAGCGGGTGATCGGCACCGGTGGCCCCGAGTCCCTGGAGCCCCGGCGCATGGATGTGCTGGGGTATCCCGTCTACACCAACAGCCTGGACTGGACCGATGCGGCCGCGCGGGTGGCGCACACGGCGGCCGAGCTATCGAACTGCACCGTGGTGGTGGACGTCGGCGGCCAGGGGGTGCAGTTCGCCAAGATGCTGGAGCGCCTGGAGGTGCCCAACATCATCAAGGTCAACTGGGGCGAACCCAACTTCCGGCCCGAGTACAAGCAACGCTTCGTCAACCAGCGCGCCCAGTGCTTCGTGCACCTGAAATACGCCGTGGAGAAGGGGCGCGTCGGCCTGTGCAACGAGCAGACCAAGGACCTGCTGGACCAGGGCGCGCGCCTGCCGTTCTTTTTCGACGACCGCGCCCGCTGGCAGATGATGAGCAAGAACGACATGGCGCAAAAGGAGGGCCTGCCCTCTCCTGACCTCCTGGACACCTTGGCCATGGGCTACCTGGAGAAGGTCAATTACATCCAGTCCGATGGCACGGCCATGGCCACGGTCAGTGACCGCAAAGCCGATGCCCGCGCCAACGTACTGGCCGCCCTGGGTCTCGCCCAGGACGCCTAACCGCTGGTACCTTGTGACCAGCTTCACATAACGAGATCGACAGGACATCACCATGCAGACTTTCCGTATCCACGATGAGCAGCGCGCTCACCACGTCAACGCCGCCAGCCAGCTTGCGGCCCTGTGTCACTTCGCCCAGGTGCCCGCCAGCGCGGCGCAGATGCTCGACTCGGGCCGTCCCGCCGCCGGTGGCCGCCCCTCGGCGCCGTCCGTGTGGCAGGTCGCGGGCCGCACCGTGCGTATCGAGCACGTCGGCGCAAGCCACTTGCCGGGGCTGGTCGCGTGAACGCGCAGCGGGTTGCGCCCCGCACCTGCCCGGTGTGCGGTCACCAGACCCACCCCAACGAGCCAGGCCAGCACAACTGCACCAGCATCCTGCGCGAGCGCCTGCACCAGGCAGAACATCAGCTCCAGGAGCTGCGCGCCCGCAACCTGACCCTGGCGATCGAGATCGACATGGCCCGGGATATGACCGGCGCCAAGGACCTCACGGTAGGCATCGGCCAGCTGCTGGGCGAGATCGACCAGGGGCGCACACAGGTGCTGGCCGCCTACTCGCGCGGGCTCTACTTCGGTCACCGCCTGACCCTGTCCGCCCTGCGGCCGCTGCGCCGCTGGCCACCGCTGTGGCGCTCGCTGCAGCGTCGTGCGCAGGGCCTGGTGGAACAGGCCGAGGATCGGAAAGCGGCCCCCTAGCCCCGCCAGGGACCGCGCCACCATGGCGGCATGACTACACTCGCCGCCAATCGCTTCTATCGCGCCGTGCGCAAGTTTGCCGCCTCTCGCCAGGCCTGGCAGGACGCGGTGCGCTATGACTCCCTGCCCGATGAGGAATGGGACGTTACCCTGGTCTCGCAACGGGTCTACGGCAACCGCAACGAGGCGCTGGCCGTGCGTGCGGCCGCAGGCCTCGATCGGGTGGACCAGCCCCTGACCCAGCGCCTCTTGATCCTGCCCACGCCCGCCCAGCTCGCCGCCCTCAAGCAGCAGACCGGCTTCGTGTCCGACACCGTGGTGGCGGCTCGCTGATGGCCGAGGAGAAGCCCAAGCGCGTGCGCCGCGCTGCCAACCCGCTGCACGTCAGCGCCCAGCAGGGCCTCAAGGAGCAGCGCCAGGCCTTCGAGCAGGCCAACGCCATCCGCAAGCAGTCGGATACGCTGCTCAATCCGGACGACATCCTCAACGGCAAGAAGGACGCCGGCCAGCTCTGGCGCTTCGTGACTTCCCGGGGCGGCGGCCCGCTGCGGCCGCTGACGATGGAGGACCTGCTGGAGTTTTCGCGCCAGCGCGATCGCCTGCAGAAGAAATTCGCCGGCGGCATCAAGCTCAAGGACATCATCGACCTGTCCCTGCCGCTCGATCGCGAGCGGGCGCAAAAGCAGATCCATGCGCCGGTACCGCATACCCATCGTGGGGGTGAACTGCGGTTCATGACCAACGCCGGCCCCAACAGCGACAGCAAACGCCACTACGTCACCGTGAACCTGCGCGACTTCACCGCCGCCGTGGTCTCGCCCAAGCCGGCCAAGGAGATCGTGCCGCTCTTGCTCAAGGGCGCCTGCTCGATCAGCTGCGACTGCGGCCGCTGGCGCTACTGGTACGCCTACATGGCCACCGCCGGCAACTACAACGCCGACAGCCGCCACCGGGAATCGGCCTACCCCAAGATCCGCAACCCCAACCTGCACGGACTGGCCTGCAAGCACATCCTGCGCACGGTGGTGGCCATCGGGCAGTCGCCGGCGATCAAGGCCTACTTGGTGCGCATGGTCGAGGCCGAGCGCAACCGCGTCAGCACCCAACAGACCCGGGTGACCAAGGAGCAGATGCTGGCGCTGGCCGAGCAGATGAAGAGCGAGCGCTCGCGCACCCGGCAGATCAAGACCAGCCAGGAGAAGCGCGACCAACGCAAGGCCCAGCCCGGCTACCAGCGCCAGCTCGAAGCGAGCCGCGCGCGCCGGGCCAACAGCGCCAGCAAGCCGGCGGCCAAGGCCAAGGTGACCGACGCCCGCTTCCTGCAGCAGCTGCGCGACATGGGCTTTTCCGAGGCCCAAGCACAAGCCGCCCTGGCCGCCACCAAAACCGCCTCCTGATGGGAAAGCCGGTCCAGCCGCAGACGCTGCGACCGGCATCATCAAGGCACAACAACCCACTGAGAGCCATCATGAACACCACCGCTTGCGACGCCACTTTCATCCACCCCGACAACGCCGGGCTGGCTGACAAGCTGCGCACCCTGGCTGACACCATCAACAAGCCGGGCCACCCGCCGCTGCGCGCGGTGATCAGCGTCCTGGACTACGAGCACGGCGCGATCATGCCGACCGTTGCCGGCCCCAGCGACTGGCGCTCCACGGCGGGCGTGCTGTCGGCGGCGGCGCACGCGGTGATCGCCCCCGAAACCCTGGAGGCCTGATCCATGCTGCATGCCGTCCCCGAACAGCAGCGCCGGGCCGCGCGCCAGGTGGTGCTGCGCGCCCCCAACTCCATGGCTTGCGTGGTCTACCGCAAGCAGGTGCTGCGCACCGCCGACAGCGCGGTAGGTGGCCTGCCGGACATGGGCGGCATCGGCATGCTCGACAGCGAAGACGAGCCCGCCTATGACTTCCAGGAGCTGGGCGAGGCCAAGATGCGCTTCTGCGGCACCTACGCCCCCTCCTCGGGCAACGTCGTGGACAGCGGCGACGGGGTGATCTACGCCGAGGGCCAGATCCTGGTGCAGATCGAGCCGCTGACCGAGGGCGCCTTTGCCATCAAAAAGCACGACCGCGTGGACGGCCTGCCCGGCAATGGCTTTGTGATCCCCTACGAGGTGGTCGGTCTGATCGCCCCGGGCGCCATCCCGCCCTATCTGTTCCAGTACATCCTGGAGCCCCGCCAGGACGAGACCGTGGGGATCTGATCGGAAAGGGCGCCCCGGCGCCTACCCTGCCGGCCCCTACCATCGACCCATCATCAAGATGGCGAAATGCCGGGCAATCCATGGCAGACCTCTCCCTAAACGGACTCAAGAAATACGGCAAGCAATTGCTGGGTGTCATTGAGTCCGCCGAGCAGATCAACCCGAACGACACCGGGTTTTCCTATGACGGCGTCACCGTGTCCATGCTGCTCGGGACCGGTGACAAGCCGTGCCGTACCCGTATCCAGATCCTGGAGAAGTGGCACCGGATGATGGGCGATCCCATCATCAGCACCGCGCTGCGCTCGCACGTGACCCAGGCCCTGGGCGGCCACGAGACCAGCGGCGACACCATTTTCATGGAGCCCAAGAGCGACGCCAAACCCGGAGACAAAAAGATCGTCGAGGAGGTGGCGCGCGTCCTGCTGCCGCTGCTCAACCGCGAGGCTCATACCCTGGCCTTTCGCGCCGCCGGCTTCGGTGACGCCTATCTGCGCATCCTGACCGACAAGGCCCAGGGCGTCGTGGACCTCTACGGCGGCGACATGGTCATGCCGCCCCTGGTGCAGGCCTATGAGCGCGGCAACACCACCACGGGCTTTGTCTGGTCCACCGGCGAGAAGTCGCCCCAGCGCCTGACCGTCAAGCAGATGGCCCGCTGCAAGATGAAGCGGATGAACTTCATCCCCCAGCTGCGCGCCCAGGAGCAGGCGCAAAAGATCGCCCTGACCCAGGATGATCCGAAGCTGTGGCCGCACATGCCGGCGCTGGTGGGCGGATCCTTCCTGGACGCCGCCGAGGAGCCTTTCGATCGCCTGCGAACCTCACTGATCGGCCTGGTCTCCAACCGCATCCTGGGCTCGATCGACGAAAGCATGCTGACCCTCAACGTCGAGGGCATGACCCTGGAGCAGCGCCAGAAGGCGATCCGCTCGATCGGGACCATGCTGGAGGCGTCCAAGCGCCGCACCCAGGAGCTGGTCGAGAAAGGCGAGTTCAGCACCCAGCGCGTCACCCACGTCATGCCGATCGAAAAGGACAAGGCAGTCGCCCAGGTGCAGCAGTTCCAGGGCTCGGCGGCCACCGGCACGATCAGCATCGACGACGTCATGCTGCAGGCGCGTCTGCTGGCGGGCTCCCTGGGCATGGACCTGGCCCTGCTGGGCTTTGCCGACCAGCTGGCCGGCGGCCTGGGCGAGGGCGGGTTTTTCCGCACCAGCGTCCAGGCGGCCGAGCGCTCGGACATCATCCGCACTGCGCTCACCGAGTGCTTCCACCACATCGTGGACGTGCACACCCTCACCAAGTACGGCTGGTGCTTCGATCCGGGCGCCCGCCCCTACCAGTTCAACTTCTACGGGGCCACCAGCGCTCTGGACCGCGAGCAGCAGGAGACGCGCGAGCGCGCCGCCAATGGCGCCGCCGTGGTCGTCCAGACCCTGGACCAGCTGCGCCAGATGGGCATCCCCGAGGACGTGATCGCTGAATTCCTGGTGAAGCAGCTGACCTTCGACCAGGACTACGCCGACACCCTGGCCAAGGGGTTGGCCAACGCCAAGCCGCCGGCCGATCAGCAGGGCGGCTTCGGCGGTGGCTTCGGGGGTGGCGACTTCGACGAGCAGGACGATCCAGAAGACGACTCCGAGGCCGCCCTGGCCGCCGAACCCCCAGTACCTCCCGCCAAACCTCGCAGAGCGAAGGGCAAGACCGATGAGTAAGACCGACATCATTCGCTACAACCTGGCCGATCGCGGCCGCACCGCGCGGGGGCAAGACCGCAACTTCGACCTGGTCATGGCTGCCCGCATCATCAACGGCGCCGAGGTCCAGGAGCGGGTCAAGCATGGCGACATGATTGGCTACTTCGGCCACTGGCCGCGCGTGAAGTACGGCGTCCAGCCGCCCGAGGGCGTCATGGACAATGGCCGTATGGTGCCGATCATCCCGGCGCTGCGCACCACGTTCATCCAGGCCGACGAGCAGGGCAACGTGGATCACCAGGTGGAGTTCCTGAACACCACCCAGGGCAAGGTGGCCGCGCGTATGTGGGCCTCGAACTCGGGCGGCTTCTCCTCGGCCATCAATACTCGCATGGTCGGCAACAAGGCCGTGCCCACGGGGTTCTTCGGCTTCGACTTCGTCCTGGAGCCCAACTACACCACCAATCGCGGCTATGGCGTGGCGCTCGATGGCGTCATGGGCGGCGAGGACATGCTGCTGGACGCAGCCCAGGAGCAGCAGGAGGTGATGCAGCGCTGCCTGCTGATGCTCGACAGCATGCAACAGCAGTACGACCGCCTCCTGCAGGACAACGCCCGGCTGCTCAACGACCAGGACGAGCTGCTGGACCGCCTCGCCCGGGGCGCCACCACCCTGCAGCTTGATTCCGTCATGGCGGTGACCCATCAGCACGTGCACACCGCCCTGGACAGCGCCGAGGACTTCCTGACCGCCAACCTGGTGGGCATCGCCCAGCCGCCGGCCGAGAAGAAACCGCGCCCGACCGGGATCACCGGCCGCATGCTCAGCAAGTTCGGGCTGTAACCCATGGCCCAGGACGAGATCGTTCTACGCTCCGACCAAGCAGGCTTTCTGGTCGGCACCAAGGTGGACCTGGGCGCCGAGCACGCCAAGCTCGCCCTGCTGCGCGGCATCAAGGCCGACTCGGCCCGCATCATCGACCTGCTCGAAGGCCAGCAATCGGCGGTGCGCGGGGCGGTGCGTACCGCTGCCACGCCCCGAGTCGCCACGTCCAGCCGGACAGCGGCGCCGGTGGTACTGGTGCGGCGAGACGGTCAGCCAGCCGCCACGCCTACGACGGGAACCGCAGGCGCCTCGGCGACGGCTGCAGCGGCGGCTCAGGCGCGCCGGGAGGCCAGCCGCACCCCGTCGGTCACCGGCAACCGGCAGCGTGACGAGCGTGGCCGCTACATCGGCAGCGCCGCGCCCAGCAGTGGCCGCTATGGCAGCGAAGCCAGCCAGGAGCGTGGCGGCAGCGGCCGGGGCGCTGGGCTCTGGTCGCGCATGCGTGGCCAGCTGTCCAAGCTGCGCGGGGGGCTGGGCGGTATGGGTGGCGGCAACGGGGACAACCTGGATCCGGCGATCGCCGCCGCCCACGAGGCGCGCAACCTGGCGTCTCCCCTGCTGCGCCCCCTGCGCAGCGTATTCGGCTCTGCCGGCCAGGGCGCCGAGCAGGAGAAGGCCGCGCGCCGGGTGGACGTGCCCTGGTACCGGCGGATCTTCGGCGAGCTGCGCGACATCAACCAGAAGACCGAGCGCAAAGGGCTGCTGTCCCGGCTGCTTGGCGGCATGGGTGGCCTGCTGGGCAGCATTCCCGGCGTCGGCCTGCTCGGCCGTGGCCTGGGTGGCCTGTTCGGTGGCCGCGCCAAGCGTGACGAGGCCAGGCGCCAGCGCCGCCAGACCCTGCTGCAGCGTCGCAACGAGCGCGCCGAGGCGGCCCGCCAGCGCGGGCAGGCGGCCGGTGCAGGGGGTGGCCTGGGCAAGGGTGGCAAGCTGCCCGCCAAGGGCCTTATGGGCCTCTTGCGCAAGGTCCCGGTGCTGGGCGCCCTGATCGGCGGCGGCATGGCCTTGAGCAGCCTCATGGGCTGGGGCGGCCAAAGCCGTGACGAGCGGTTTAACAGCGCAGGCTCTGGCGTCGGCTCGCTCCTGGGCGGCGTGGCGGGTGGCCTGCTCGGCGGGCCGGCGGGCGCCCTCTTGGGTAGCATGCTGGGCGACATCGTCGGCGGCAAGGTCGGCGACTGGCTGGCGACCCTGGACTGGAAGGCGATCGGCGATCGGATTACCGGTGCCTGGGACGTCGCGGTGGCTGGCATCAAGGACGGCTTCGCCTGGATCCAGGACAAGGTCGGCGACACCGCGAAGTGGGTCCAGCAGAAGTCCGCGCAGGTGGTCGCTGCCGCTGCGCCCGTGGTGCAAGCCGCAGGCGCCAAGCTCACCGAGGTCAAGGATGCGGCGGTCATCGCCGGCGGGCGCCTGGTGGGCAAGCTCGACAAGGGCTTCCGGCACCGCGAGAGCTTCGACGGCATCAAGGGCGGCGAGTCGCTGGCCAAGAACGGCCGCTACACCAACGAGGAGGCGGACCGGATCCGCGCGCTCAAGGGCGAAGGCGCCAACACCAGCGGCAGCCTCAAGGGCGGCATGCCGCTGGACATCCGTAACAAGATCATCGCGCGCGCCCAAGCCAACGGCCTCGACCCCAAGTCCATGCTGGAGATTGCAGCGGTCGAAAGCGGCGGCAATGCCAACGCGATCAGCTCCACCGGGGCGATCGGGATCTACCAGCACACCGGCGGCACCGCCTCGGGCCTGGGCATCACCAACCGCTTTGACGTGGACCAGAACATCGAGGGCGCCATGCGCCTGGCCAAGGAGAATGCCGCCGCGCTGACCCGTGCAGGCCTGCCGGTCACCCGCGACAACCTCTACATGATGCACCAGCTCGGTCCGGCGGCCGCCAAGGAGCTGATCAAGGGCGCCGCCCAGGGCAAGCGCCTGGACGAGCTGTCCGTGGGCACCCAGTCGGCCGCAGGCTTCAACGTCGGCGCTGGCAGCAAGACCGCTGCGCAGTACCTGGCCACCAACAGCCGCGCCCTGGACAGCAAGCTGGGCAAGGCCGTGGCCCCGCCCCTACTCACCCCCGGGGCGCCGGTGGCCACCAATGGCAGCCGCCTGCCGCCTATGGCCAGCGTGCAGACCCCGCCCACGCCCCAGGTGGCCAAGGACTCCCCCAAGGTGGCCATGCCCATCGGCAGCAACCAGGACAGCCGCGACACCCCCATGGTGATCGAGGCGCCACTGACGCAGAACGTAAGCGATCGAGGCCTGGCGCACGCCGCTACCGGCGGGATCGGAATGACCGCAGGGAACCGCTAAATGACTGATTTTAAGATTGACGTTGCCGAGATCGCCGACATGGTCCGGCACTACCTGCAGATGCAAGCCAATGGCTACCTGGGGCAGGGCTACGGCAACACCCTCAAGGACCTGCTGCAAAAGCCCATGAACAGCACGGCGCTGGCTGATCGCGAGATCCGCAAGCTGCAGCGTGATGTGCCGATCCTGACCCAGCTGCCCAAGGGCTCCATCACCCTCTTTGCCGAGGACATCGACAAGGAGACCAAGCGCATCATCCTGGATATAGCCGGCAATCAGATCACCATCGACAGCCTGGGGAACGTGACGTGAAGACCGCAGCAGAATTCATTGCCGAAGCGGAAACCGCGCTGGCGAAATACCCGGCGATCGCCGCCCTCTATCGCGTCAAGGACCCCCGGGTGCTGGCGCCGCTGGCGGCCAACGCCGCCATGCTCGCGCTCCTCTCCCAGGAGCAGGATGTGGCGGCCATGGAGCCGTTCAGCAAGGCCCGCGACATGACTGTGCTGGCTGATGGCGCCGCCAAGGGCGTGCTGCCCTTCGGTACCGGGCAGCGCTCGACCCTGGCCATCACCAACCCGTCGGCCGTGGCCTTCGACGTGGCCGCCGGCCGCCGTCTGCTCGATCCGCAGGGCCGCATCCACGTCGTGACGGTGGGCGCCACTGTCCCCGCCCAGGGCGCCGCTCAGCTGTCCGTTGTGCAGGAGGTCACCACCGTGGTGACGCACCTGGTCGGTGATGGCGTGCCCTTCTACCGCCTGCCGATCGACCAGCCCGCCTCCGGCTACCTGGCCGGCGTATCGGTGACCGACAGCCAGGGCCGGGCCTTCACCTATCAGCCCTCATTCGCCAATACCGGGCTGGATGAGCGGGTCTATCACATGGAGAGCGATGAGAATCGCACCCTGAGCCTGCGCTTTGGCGCGACCGACATCGGCGGCTACCAGGTGGCCACCGGTGAGACGCTGCTGGTGCAGGTGCGCCAGACGGCGGGCAGCATCACCCTGTCGGCCGGCGCGCCCTTTGTGTTCGAGTACGCCACCACCAACTTCGAGTCGGGCGCCAAGATCACCCTGGCCGACGTGGTCGCCACGGGTTCGGCGCCCATGGACATCGAGACCATGCGCGAGGTGACCAGCTTCCCCTCGCTCTACGATGAGTCGGCCGTCTACCTGGGCGAATTCGACTACACCCTGCGCCGCAACCTGCCGACCTTCCGCTTTCTGTCGGTCTGGAATGAGCGGATCGAGGAGGAGGTGCGCGGCGCCAACGTGAACAACATCAACCGGCTGTTCGTGGCGGCGCTCAAGGACAACGTTCAAGCGGACGCCCTGCGCGCGGACATCCGGCGCGTGGTGGCGCGGGCCGACAACAGCTACCGGGTGACCTTCGTGGACGTCGCTGAGGTACCGGTGCTGCTGACCGTCAAGCTGCTGGTCCCCTCGGTCTATGACGCCGCCACGGTGCGCGCGGCGGCCATGGACCTGATCCTGGCCCAGTACGGCCGTGATTCGGCGTGGGCCAAGCGTGGGCGCGGCCGCATCCTGTACCGCACCGTGACCTCGCTGCTCGAAGACGGCGTCACCGCCTGCCGCGCCGATGGCGCCGACATCCAGGTGATGGTCAACGACAGCGCGACCCTCCTCCCCGAAACCTATCGGTACGTGAGCAAGCAGAGCCTGGTGCTGACGGTGGAGACCTACAGCGCATGACGATGAATCCGCTGCTCAACACCCGCCAGGTCGGCCAGGTCGAGGAGGAAATGGCCAAGCTGTTCGCCGAGCTGTACGGCAACGCGATGGCTGATTTGGCCGAGGAGATCAACGTCTACGGCGCCCCGCACCTGGGGACCCTGGGCCTGATGCAGCGAGCGCTGACCGCCGATGGTCTGTCGGTGCTCAATCCGGCCGACGTCGAGAGCATCCGCTACCTGTTTCGCGCCTGGCGCCATCGCAACCCCAAGCGCGGCACCCACTTCCTGCGCACCTACCTGCGCGTGCTGTTCGGCCGCAACTTCGAGATCAATCAGCTGTGGCAGAAGACCGACCAGCCCTACCCGACCGCGCTGATGAGCAGCGACGAGGCACGGCTTGCCGGGGTATCGGAAAGCGCGCGCTTTCTGACCTCCCGCCTGCGCATAGATTTGGACACAGAAGCGCTGCCGGCGAGTGTGCTGGCATCACTCAAGACGGTGGTTCCCGCACGCATGGTTCTGTCTGTCCGCCTCCTGCGGCGGGCGGGCGGTACGCTGGGGGTGGCTGGCGTCTCGCAGGTGCAGACCCTGATGCTCGCCAAGGGTGACGCGCTGCTTCCCCGTCAGCGGCCGCTCAATGAGGTGGCCGTGGCCGGTGTGGCGGCTACCGTCTCCGTCTTCTCGGCCAGGGGTACCAGCTGAGTGATGTCGGATCGCCGGGCGCCCCCTTACCCGGCTAAAGGTCCGACATGGCAAGCATCCTCAACCCGATCATTACCCAGGGCGGCCTCGCCGCCCTGTACAACGCGCAGAACACCGGGGTGCAGCTGGCGCTGACCCATATCGGGTTCGGTACCGGCGCCTACGATCCTGACGGCCAGGAGGCCGCCCTCAAGGGCGAAGTGGCCCGCGTGGCCATCGCCAGCGGCTCGCGCATCACGCCCACGCAGATCCGCGTCGCGGCTGTCTGGTCCGACGCTGCGGCCAAGGCCGATGTGACCGAGGTCGGTTTCTACGCCGGCACCGTGCTGTTCGCCGTGCTGTCGCGCGCCACCGGCGGCCCCTACGTCTACAAGACCCCGGCGGCCGACCTGGTCTTCTCCTATGACTGGACGATGAAGGCGATCCCCGCCAGCAGCGTGTCCATCACCACCGACCCGACGCAGAGCGCCATGCTGGCCCTGCTGGCCGCGCATGAGCAGAACCCCGACGCCCACGCCCAGTACGCCAAGCTCACCGACCTGGCCAAGGCGATCTCGGATCTCAAGGGCGGCCTCAAGCTGTCGCGCGTGAGTGTGAGCGGCCCGGCGCTGGTCTATCCCGGCACCACCAACACCTACACCCTCACCGACTACGACAGCTTTTCCACCTACTCGGTGACCACCGACGTGGGTACGGCGACCATCAGCGGCGACACCATCACCCTGGTGATCGCCTCGGGCCAGGCCTCCGGGCCGCTGAACCTTGCGGTGAAGCGCGACGAATACACGGGCAGCTACCAGGTAGCGGTCGGCGCCAAGAGCGTGGGCCAGCCCAGTATCGCCTCGCCGGCGGCCAATGCCAGCAATGTCTCGCGCGAGCCGACACTGACCAGCACCGACTTCAAGAGCTACCCCTCCGGCGCGGACACCCACGCAAGCACCGACTGGCAAATCTCGACCGACAGCACCTTTGCCACTATCAACTGGCAGTCGATGGGTGATGCGGCCAACAAAACCAGCATCGCCGTGCCCTCGGGGACCCTGTCGATCAGCACGGTCTACTACGCCCGCGTGCGCCATACCGGCGCAACCCTGGGCGCCTCGCCCTGGTCGGTGGCCAGCAAGTTCACGGTGACGTCGCAGTACGTGGTCACGCCGACCTTGTCCGCGCCAGCTGCTGGCGCCACGGCGGTGTCTCAGACGCCCACCCTGACCTCCTCGGCGTTCTCCTCCTACCCGACCGGCGATGTGCACCTGTCCAGCCGCTGGCAGCTGTCCAAGGCCAGCGATTTTTCGTCGATCGCGCACGACAGCGGCGCCCTGACCACCAAGCTCACCAGCTACAGCCTGGCCGATGCGGGCGTGGTGCTGGACCCGAAAACGGTCTATTACGCGCGGGTCCGGCATGCGGGCAAAAGCTACGGGGACAGCTCCTGGTCGCCGGTAGTGAGCTTTACCACCACCGATATGGTGGCAGGGACCTACACCAACCTGCCCACGTTCAGCACGCAGAAGCGGGCCTATCACAACGGCGCGACGCTGAACGGAATCGGCTATGTATCGGCAGGCTGGTACAACGAAACCAACGTAGGCGTTCAGGCTACGTTGTGGGCCTACGATCCGGTTGCAAATGCTTGGTCGCAGAAGGCAACGGCGCCGCAGACTACTTTGGGTGCGCCCCTGGTAGGCGCTGCTGGCAAACTCTATCGACTCGGTGGTGTCGATACATTCGGCTCTAATAGCCAAAGTTACTGGCGTAATACAAACTACGTTTACGATCCAGTCGCCAACACCTGGTCTACCGCTGCGGCGTTGCCTGACGTTGGTCGCGCGCATGCCTGCGCAGATGTATTGAATGACAAGATTTATCTGTTTGGTGGATCGACCTATAACGGATACCTCAACACCCTAAGCGTATACAGTCCAACCTCTAATGCTTGGACAGCATTGGCAACGGGTCCCTCCGGTCGCGGTAACGCATCGCTGACTGCCTTGGGTGGCAAGCTCTACCTATTCGGCGGGCATAGTTCTGTGACCGCGTCCGGCTCCTCCGGTGACCGCGCGTGGCCGGTGAATGCGAGCGGCCTGAGTGATCTGTGGGTCTATGATCCGGTTGCCAACTCCTGGGCCTCGCTGGCGCCGGCGCCGGTAACTCGGCACTCCCACAATGCCTACGCGATCAATGGGAAGTTGTACATTTTCGGTGGCAGTGGCACTACTGAAACTGCTGCAACAGGGAGCACGTCCCTGTATTGCTACGATCCCGCAACTAATAAATGGACCTATGTAAATAGCACATCCGCTGTTTACGGCCTGATGTTCGGCTGCGCTGGATTCGCCATCAAAAGCTCTATGTACGTCAACTTCGGTTATAACCCGAACGGCGGCATGCGCTGGGACTTCTACAGGATTGATTAAGGGCAATCGCCATGTATAAGGTTGAAAGTTATAAAGACGGAATGGCTCTTATCGCTGGAGACTCTAGCGTCCCCGCGCTCAGGGCTACCTATCAGGTGGCAAGCCTGGAAGAGGCACAGAAAATCGTGGTGGGCTTCAATGCCTCGGTGCTCTACGAGCGCCTTGCCGCCATGCGCTACAGTCGAGAAGAAGGGGGCGTGGACATTGGCGGTACGCGACTGCGCACCGACGAGGTCAGCATGCGCAAGCTGACCAGCGCCTTTGTCTCCCTGGGCAATGGCCTGGTGCCAGATGTTGACTGGAAGGGCATGGATACCTGGGGTCGTATCACCTTCAAGGAGATCCAGCCGTTCGCCAAGGCGGCGGCTGCACATAGCCGTGCCTGTTTCCGGGGTGAGCGTGAAGTGCAGGAGGCGATCGCCGCCGCCACGACCATCGAGGCCACCGAAGCCATCGACGTCGGCCGCCTGTTCGATAAGGCCTATGCCGAGGCATTCGCCGAGGTCATGAGCCCATCGGAAACCACGACCCAGGCGACCACCTGACAGCCCTGATCATGGACGGATCCTCCGCAATGGAATCCGTCCATGACCTTCTCCTCGATCCCCCTGCGCTACCGCCTGGCCGCCTTCTGGCAGTGGACCTGGGTGGGTGTGCTGCTGCTGGTCGGTGTGCTGCTGACCTACTTCCCTATGGGCATCCTGGTGGCCCTGACTGCCAAGGTGCAGACCAAGCACCCCCAGGGAAAGCCCCTCTCCGCGCGCCACAGCGCCAAATACCTCGATGCTGGCGCCTCGGGCTGGTGGGAATACGCCAACAGCGGCCTGGCCTTCCTGCGCCCTTGGAACAACTACGAGGACGGCCTGTATGGCGAGCCCAGTGGCAAGACCAGCGCGCGCGACAAGGGCCGCGAGCGCAAGGCCTGGTTCGTCTATCTGTGGCTGTGCCGCAACCCCTTCAACTGGGCCAAGCGCAGCAGCGCGCTATTCGCCTGCTTCATCAATGAATGCGACCTCACCTGGTGGGGCACCGGCAAAGGCATCACCGACAAGGCGCCGGTCGTTGCGGGCTGGTATTTCTGCCGCGCCAAGCACCGGCAATCGGGTCGCGTCTACTACGGCTATCGCAAGGTGCGCCTGAACGAAGACGGCACGGTCTTCCAGGCCACACTCGGCTACAAGATCAAGCCCGAGCATGCCGACCAGCAGCAGGACGCCGACGACCTCGATAAGGCCTTCACGCTGCGCGTGCAGTTCACTGCCGAGGCGGACTAGGCCATGGGCGAGGTGGTGCTGCTGTTTACCCGCACCCGCACCTTGCACAGCCTGGCGGTGCGGCTGTTCACGGGCTCGCCCTGGTCCCATGTCGAGTTCATCGACGGCCGCAACGTGATCGGCGCCTTGCCGGGCGGGGTCGCGGTGGACTTGCTACGCAATCGACTTGCCGAGGTGTCCGCCTATCAGATCGTGCGAGTGCCCTGCGCTGAGCCCCGCCGGGTGCTGACGGCCTGCTACAGCCAGCTGGGTAAGCCCTATGACTTCCTGGGCATCCTGGGCCTGGTGACGCGCCGGCGCCGCTGGCAGAAGGCGAGCAGCTGGTTTTGCAGTGAGCTGGTGTCCTGGTGCTTTGCCGCCGTGGGCCAGCCGCTGTTTCGTGAAGATCAGGTGTGGCGCGTGACGCCCCAGCACCTCTGGATGCTCCAGTTTCCCGAGCCCGCTCGGGAGAGCGCCGCCACGCGCAGCCTGGCGCTTGCCCTTCTCTCTACCGACAACCGAACTTCGGAGCTGAACCCGTGAGCCAAACCGGCGAAATGCTACCCCTCGACAGGGCTGTAGGGCAGTTAATGGCCCGTTGGTATGTCCAGGTCTACGGCGACACCCAGGCGGTGGCCGAATTTGCCGCGCGCGGCGCCAGCAAAGCCATCAAGATGGCCCCGGGGCGCATGATCGACAACGTCCAGTCCATGCTGGAGGCCTATCAGCGCGACCAGCAGGGCCAGCACGGGCGCAATGCCCTCTTGCCCGTCGTGCTGGTGGCCACCGCGCGCGACTACGTCACCACCGGCGGCGACTGGGGCGGCCGGCAGCTGCCGCGTCACCTGGGGGTGTTCAGTGAGGCTGAGGGCGCAAAGCCCGGGGAACCGCCGTCCTACTACGGCATGCGCCTGGCGCAGCATGATGTGCGGGTACAGGTGGCGTTCATCGCGGCCGAGAAGCACAGCGCGCGCAGTCTGGCCGCCCAGTTCGGCATGTTCCTGGGCGATACCCGCAATCGCCAGATCGACATCACCCATACCTTTGGTCAGTACCAGATGGTCGCGCCGGCCGTGCTCGAAAATCCTGACCTTGCGGCCATGGCGGCGGGCGAGTCCAAGACCATGACGGTGCTGGTCACCGACTTCACGCTCAAGACCTCGACGCCGTTTTTCGATGCGCCCAAGGCGGGCGAACCCAATGACGGCAGCACCAACGAGCCGCCCGGCTACCCGCTGGTGGATGAGGTCCGGTATACCGAACAGGGTAGCCCTGTCACGTTGTCGGTGACTGCCCAGGGAGGCCTGCAGGCGTGAATCTCTACCTGTCGGCCAAGGGTGAGCAGCTGCCGGGCGATCTGATCCTGGAGTCGATCCTGCGCAGCGACCTGGTGCCGGTGCCACGCACGCTCGAATTTACCGTGCGTCTCAAGGATGACCTGGAGCAGCGCCTGGCCGACGGCGCCAGCGTGTGGGCGGGCCGGGAAAACCTGGAATACGTCATCGTGCACGGCGAACGCAGCAACCCCGCCGGCGCCATCCAGGGCAACTCACCCCTGCAGGCGAAGCGCTATATCGCCTTCCTGGCCAGCTGCAAGGACTTGGCCAAGCCCCTGTCGCGGGCGGTGATCGCCAGCAACACTTCGCTTGCCGCCATGTACCTGGCATGCGGGGCGCGCGTGGCCATCGACAACGACTTCACCGTCTCGCGCTTCGCCGCCCTGGTGGGCGACGTGCCGAGCGTGGCCATCGCCCTGGCCCTGCAGGAGGAAGGCGCCGCCATGGTGCTGCGCAATGGGCGACTGTCGATCGAGCGCCTGCAGAACCTCATGCAGCAGGAGCCGCTGCAGACCGTGGGCCAGTTCGATTCCACGGCGATCCAGGAGAGTGCCCTGGCCGAGACACACCAGATTCCCATGGGCTTCTCCCTGGGCGCGGATGGGGCCGTAGTGCGTGGCAACTACTCAAGCGCCCGCCGGGTGGTGTTCATGCCGCACCACGACGAACGCATGCTCTACAACCTGTCGCGCGTCCTGGTGCGCCGGCGGGTCATCGACTCGCAGATGGCCCAGCAGATCAGCGCCGGGGACATCATCACCGTCGGCGGCGTCAAGCAGCTGGTGATCACCGCCGCGCATCGCTTCCGCGACAACAGCGGCATCACCGATACGTCGTCGCGCTTTTGGGTAGGAGACCTGTCGGCATGAACCGATACCCCGCTGTGGTGAGCGCCTACACCGACAAGGCCAAGGTCTGCGAGGTCCACATCCCGGGCCTGACCGATGGCGCTGGCGCGGGCCTCACCGCCGAGTTCGAGTACCCCCTGGGCGATCGCGACCAAGACACCGCGATCCGGATCAAGGTCGGCGACCCCGTGTGGGTGGCGTTCCTCGCCGGCGACCAGCGCTATCCCATCGTGACTGGCTTTCGGGCGCGCCTGGAGCCTGGCATGGGCGTCGTGCGGCACTGGGAGTACGACAACTTCAACCTGACCGCCGATGACACCGTGGTTATCCAAGCCGGCAAGTCGATCAAGCTGCAGGTCGGCGGCTCGACCATCGAGCTGACCCCGGACACCATCGCGCAGATCGCCTCGGCGAACAGCATCAAGGGGCCGGTCGAGCAGACCGGGGGCGACATCACATCGGACGGCATCAGCGCGCAGAAACACACCCACATGGAGCAGGGCGACGGGGCACCGACCGGCAAGCCGATGTAGCCGGAAAGCCATGCCAGGAGCCGTGCAGCCGCCGCGCCACAATAGGCGAAACTGCACGAGGCTCCACCCATGGACACCCTGTTCGACTTCGACAATCCGGCCGACTCCAAGCGCTCCCTCAAGCGCATCGGGCAGGCCATGCTGCGCGCGGGTCAGCCCGTGGTCAGTAGCGAGTTCAACCTTAAGGTGCAGCGCACGGCGGGCATCGCCTTTCGTACCGCCCTGCTGACCCTGGCCAGCGGCCAGACCGTCACCCTTCGGGTCAAGCTGACCGGCGACATCTACCAGATCCTGCTCAACCGCACCGTCCTGCCGGTCAAGGACCAGACAGGCCTGGGCGCCGTTGCCGAGATCGCGGCGGCCGCAACCGCCAACCAGAAGCGCTTCCAGGCCGCCCAGGCGCGCCTCAAGGCCGAGCTGCCCAAGGGTATCCGCAGCACCGCGCCGACCATGCTGGCGGCCCTGCAGGAGCGCACGACGTTCCTGGATGACCAGATCCGCGAGGCCACCGAGACCCGGGACGACCTGCGCAAGCAGCTGGGCATCGCCCTGGACAGCGTCGGCGAGATCCAGCCGATCAACGAGAGCGCTACCCACTACGCCTTGAGCGTGGCCACGCACCTGGGCAAGGGCCTGACGCTCGATTCCGTGGGGGTGGGCAATGCGATCGCCCAGCTGCAGGTGTCGCTGGACATCGTCGAGAACAACGCGCCGCTGTGGGAGGCCAAGGGCAATCTGGAGCAGGCTGAGTGCAGCCGAAATAACGCCGCTTCCTACCGCGAGGCGATCGGCATCCTCACCCAGTACCAGCAGGAGCCGGCGGCGTGATGCGCGACGATTACGAGGGGTTCTAGCTGATTCCCGATATAGGTGTCATCTGACACCCTTTAAAAAGGGCATTACCCATTTACCCATGGGTAATACCTCATGCGCAAGGATCAATAGGAGCGGATCCCGTACAGCTCCAGGAGATCGTCCATCATCGACAGGGAGGCGCCGATGTTGCGCTGGCGGTCGGCATAGGCGCAGGCCGCAAGGATCGCCAGCCGGCCGTTGCTGATGTCGGGGGCGATCTTGTAGCGGGGGCCGTTTTCATCATAGGACTCGCGAAAGATGGCGGCCTGCGGATCCAGGTATTTGACCTTGTCCACCAGGTCCAGCGTGCCCTGGGTGCTGCGGGCGAAGTAGCTGGTGATCGCCTCGCGGGCGTCGTTATCGGTGAATCGCCAGTCATGGGCCGGCAGGTCCACGTTGGTTACCAGGGCAAAGCCTTCCTTGCGCGCCTCGCGAAAGGGCTTCTCCTCGGCAGCGATCACCAGCACATTCGTGTCGCGCACAAGGGCGCAGGTGATGGTGATCGCGGGGCCTTCGAGGCCGGTGATGCTGACGTGAAAGGCGTGGATATTGCTGGGGGTGTCCAAGGCGCGCTCCTGTGAAATAGATCGCAAGTGACTTGCTTAAATTGGTATCAGGTGATACCAATATGCACCAGGTATCTAGCGCCTTTGTAGCTTATCCGTTGCAGGTGAGCGCGCAGATCAACCTTACCGATCACTGGGCAAAAGACCCAGCCAAATAGAAAACACCAAGGACATCACCATGACCGCTATGGCCACATCCGCTACCCGCGTCACTAAGACCTACCCGCTAGCCCTATCGCGCGACTACGTGCGCCATTGGGGCCTTCCCGAGGCCGTCCGCGAGCTGCTGCAGAACGCGATCGACTCCGACGCCCAGTTTGAATACAGCTTCGAGGGCGACACCCTCACCATCACCAGCCGCTTCGTGACCCTCTCGCCGCGCACCCTGCTGATGGGCGTCACCACCAAGCACGGCGACGCCGCCGCCATCGGCAACTTCGGCGAGGGCTATAAGCTCGCCCTGCTCGTGCTGCTGCGCGAGGGCTATGCCGTCATCGTGCGCAACGGGGACAAGGTCTGGACGCCTGCTTTCCAGGTCTCGCCCGACTACGACGCTGAGATCATGGTGATCGAGGAAAGCGAGGGAATCGAGGACTGTAACGCCGTCGAATTCGTCATCATGGGGCTGTCCGAGGAGGAGCAGCAGGAGATCCGCAACAGCTGCCTGCTGATGCAGCCGCCCATGAACAACGTCATCGGCGTGCACCAGGGCTACATCCTGCCCGACCGCCCTGGCCGGCTCTATGTGGGCGGCCTGTTCGTCTGCGCCATGGAGAAAATGGCCTACGGCTACGACTTCAAGCCCGAATATCTGCAGCTGGAGCGCGATCGCCAGACCGTGAACACCTGGCAGGTCGCCTATCAGATCGCCGGCATCTGGCTGGCCACCGAGCAGTGGGAGCTGGTCGCCCGGCTGATGGCCGAGGCTGTCCACGACGTCGAAGACCTCAAGCACTTCAACGTACCCAAGGGCCTGGCGGATGCCTGCGCCAAGCAATGGATCAAGCAGCACGGCGACGCCATCCCGGTATCGAGCCAGCAGGAGGCCAATGATCGCCAGCAGGCTGCCACGCGCGGCCAGAGCGTCAGGACGGTGTTTGTCGGCGAATCCATGCAGCGCGCAGTCCAGGCCTCCTCCCTGGTTGCCGGCACCCCTATCGCCAAGGCGCCCGCGCTGTCGCCGCGCCAGCAGGTGGAGCAGTGGTACGAGGACAACAAAAAGCACCTGCCGCGCCTGCCCAAGGTGGCCTTCAAGCGCCTGCTCGACGCCTCGTCGAAATGGAGACTGGTATGAGTCGAGACGAGGTGGAGGCGCTGCTCCAGGACGCCCTGGCGCGCTGGCATGGCGCCTACGGTACCGACCCGCGCACGGTGCAGGCGGCGCTGTACGACGCCATCGAGCCGCTGCTGCAGGCCGCACCCATCCCGCCGGCGCCCGAGGCCTGACCCATGTCCCTCATGTCGATCCGTTACCACAGCGATCGCCACGAGCGTGGCGTGCACTACCGCAACGTCGAGCGGGCACGCTGCGCCGCCGTGCGCTGCCGGTGGGAGGTTCGCGCCTGGATCATGGCCAGAGACGTCCACGGCAACCCGGTGCGGGTGTCTGGCACCTTCCGCACGCCGTGCGCCATGCAGTTCCAGGACGTGAAAGAGGCCGTGCGCGGCATGCTGGAGGAGCTGAGCAAGGACGACATGCAGCAGCCTGACGTGCGGGGCTCTACAGCCCTGCGCGCCGGCTGGGTCGCGGTGCTGCGCGGCGGATCGGAAAACGCCGCCAAGACCAAGGGTCCGCGCCGCCGATGATGGCGGCATGACCGACCTACATGCCCACATCCAGCAAGCTGCCCACTCCGGTGCCTTCGGCGCTCACCAGGGCAGCCGCCCCAGCGACGCCCAATGCCGCGCCGGCAACTACCGCAAGGGGCGCGTGCGGGTGCACGGCCTGCGCATTGCGATCGAGGTCCCTCAGGGCCAGGAGCGCACCGGCGTGGATCCGGACGGCAAGGCCTGGGCCTGCCGCATGGCCGCCCACTATGGCTACTTCGAGCAGACCCGAGGCCGGGACGGCGATGAGGTGGATGTCTTCCTGGGGCCGGTGCCCGAGTCGCTGCGCGTCTATGTGATCAACCAGAACGACGCAGCCGGCGCCTTCGATGAGCATAAGGTAATGCTCGGCTTTGCCGATGGCGATGCCGCGCGCGCCGCCTACCTGGGCAGCTATGAGCCGGGCTGGCAAGGCCTGGGCTCGATGGTCGGCGCCACCGTCAAGCAGCTTGTCTGGTGGCTCAAGCACGGGGACACCGCCCGCCCCTTCTCCGCAAACGCACTGCCCTACGATGGCGAGGCCGATATGAATCCGACTACCTGGGACAGCAACGCCATGCCGGTGGATACCGACCTGGCCGCCCTGCTCTACAACATGCGCCGCAGCGAGGACGCCCCGCTGCTGCTCGATGCCGTCACCTGGGACGACGTCCTGGAAGACGTGGAAGCCATCGAGGTGTTTGACGCCCTGGTGGTGGTCAACCAGCGCCTATCCGCCAAGATGGAGCAGATCCAGCGCGTGATGGCCTCGATCAGCGACACGATCAAGCCCACGGCCCTGCAGATCACCCCGCCCTTCCGCCAGCGCGGCACCACCAACATCTGCGCGGTCTACGAGCTGAGTGATGGCCAGACGGTGTCCGTGTGGTTCCACAACCCCGACAGCACCCCGAACAAGATCCTGCCGACCGATGAGCTGGTCAGCTGGAAATGGATGCTCAACAAGCTCGACATCACCATCGTGGTGGCGCCCGAGCGCGGCCGCGACCTGAACCCGCGCGAGGTGTCCCGTCGCATCATGCGACTGGCCGAGAAGAACAGCGCCAAGTTTCAGAAGGCCAACGCCAACCGCGCCGAGCGCCTGGCGGCCGTGGAGCAGGCCAAGAGCGACGTAGCCGGCAAAGAGGCCCAGCTGCAGGGCCTGGAGGCCGAGATCGAGGCGCTGAATGCGCAGCTCGAAGCCAAGCGGGCAGAGCCTGAGCCCGTGGCCGACCCTGAGCCTGCTGCTGGTGCAATCCCCGAGTCCGTTCTGCGCATGGTTCGCTACCATGTGGCTGCCCTGCAGCGCCTGGCCAAGCGTTTCGACGACGTGATCGCCGCGCGCGGCTATGGCCACACGCTGGATCTGGAGCTGGCGGAGTATCAGCCCGAAGTGGACAAGTCCCTGGAAGAGCTGGCCAAGATTCGCGAGGTTGCCGACCGCAATGGCGCCGACGTGGATGGCGTTATCGCTGAGCTGGGTGGCGTGCCCGACTTCGCCAAGTACCGCGAGGCCCCAGCTCCGGCCGAAGCGTTTGCTGATCGTGTCCGCCGCCTGATCCCGGATGAGTTCGTGACTACCAGCCAGGGCTCGGACGACATCACCGCTATGGCCGCCGATGGCTTCGGTATCCGCGTGATGCTCAAGAGCTTTACCAGTGGCCGCGTTAGTGCCGCCGCCTATGTTGTGGACGCCAAGGGGCAGGACAGCATGGGGCACGCCGCGCCGGATGAGGTGCAGTCGCTGATTGCTGATGCGCTGGATGTGATCGCAGAGCGGCGCACGGCACCGGTGCCTGATCCGCAGCCCGAGCCCGTGGCCGACCCTGCCCTGGACGCTGCCCGCGCCCTGCTGCAGGCCGTTATCGACGGTACCGAGGATCTGCTGGCCAGCGACCTGGCGGCTCGCCTTGAGGCGGTCTATACCGACTTCCAAGGTGATGAGGAGATCATGGGCCTGTTCGAGCAGGCAGCCCAGGCCTATTCCGAAGCGGTGGTCGCCAAGGCCAAGGAATCCATGGCTGCAGCGGCGTGACACCGTCCACGAGGCTGCCCAGCGGTCAATGTGACGCTGTAGGGCGCAAGTCACTTGCATGGTATGCTTTCAATCGTCTCGGCTCTCCTCACCGCAAGGTGAGGCGCCGTGACTATCACCAAGGCCATGTGGCCTTGATGGTGACCTGGGCATGGATGCCCGCCCAATTTTGCCCGCCTTTTTAGGCGGGTTTTTTTATGCCGGAAAGTCCGCGCCTGGCGCGTGCTGTCCATCCGCGATGATGGCGCATCTGTTACTGCGAGCGCCACGCATGCCTACCCTAAACCCCCTCGCTCCGCTTGAGCGAATCCGTTTGTCGGGTGAGTTGTCCGACAAGGCCCAGGCGCTGGATAGCGTCCAGTCCGCCATCGACCGCGTCCGCCTATCAGGCCGGATTGTAGAGCTTTTGGCAATCCTGGGCGTAGCTCTGGAAGTGTCCCCCGAGCCCGTCGATGACGGCCTGTCTGACGACCCCAACAGCCCGAATTATCGCTTCCGCGACACCGGCTATATCGCCGATAGCCGCAAGGAGCAGGCGCAGAACCTGATCCGCACCGCGCGCGAGAATGGCCAGCAAGTGCTGCCTTCGGATCTTGACTGGGACGCGATCGAAAGCAACCCCCGCGCGGCCGCCGAGGTCATCACCAAGTCGAACCTATTCGGCCAGGTAGACTGGCAGGCCCTGCGCGAGGGCGGCATGGAGGCTGGCGCCGGCTTCCTGATCGATCGCATCTATGCGTCCATCGCCCCGCAGCCGGGCGCCGATACGCCCCGCGCGCGCAAGGACTACGCCACCGCCCTGCAGACCATCCGCCAGCGTCTGGAGACCTGCACCACCGCCGAGCAGGTCACCGACGTCCTGCGCGAGATCCGCGACGAACTCAACGGCACCGAACTGAATGCCGAGGAGACGCATCAATTCGAGCTGATCCATGCCGACATCACGGCCCTGTCGGAACGCTGGCACGCCCTGGACGCCGAGCGTAAAGCGCTCTCCGATGACTACACCACCAAGCGCACTGCCCTGTACGTCGTGCAGCGCGAGCAGGACAAGCGCCTGCGCCGCAAATGGAAGCCTGACGAGGCTCTGCAGGCCGAGATCGATCGCCTGCAGCCGGTCGCGGATGAGGCTCAGGCCAAGGTGGTGGCCTGGGATGATGCGCACCCCGAATACAAGGACAGCTATGTCACCACCCGTGACGCTGACGGCGGTATCAGCACCGTTCGCTCTGGTGGCTTGCGATCCGACATCAGCGCCCTGCGCGACAAGCAGCGCGCCATCGAGCAGCTGGCCAAGGCCCGTAACATCAGCGAGAACAGCCTGACGCGCGGCTGGCTGACCTTTGGCGAGCGGTTCTTCCAGCTGCTGCATTACCGCAGCTACAAGGGCTCCGATGCCTTCAAGTCGCACGTGACCAATGCCAAGAACGGCCGCATTGACTGGTCCTGGGCGGAAAAGGAGCGGGTAACCGTCAAGCGCGCCACCAAAAAAGAGATCGGGTTCCAGCTCAAGGTCGCCGAGCGCCACCAGCGGGTGGGCGGCCGGCAGCTGTCGGTGGATTCGACGTTCGCGCCAGTCCCGTTGAAGACGGGGAACGCCTGCGCGTCCTCGCCGAAGTGACGCGCGAAGACCTCCTGCAGGCGTGCGGTGTACACGTCCTCGCCGTACGCGACC
>JAAIGE0101313368.1_pt1 | contig 55003 bp, 47 predicted proteins | sample 6487951 | NCBI WGS metagenome assembly JAAIGE01 (sample SAMN13974128, study PRJNA590717) | phyllosphere metagenome | biome: tomato field; feature: multiple bacterial spot infested tomato fields; material: tomato leaves; isolation source: leaves from tomato fields | host: Solanum lycopersicum ...
CTAAAGCCGAAGATACCCATCACCCGCACTTGGCCTACCCTCTGCAACCCCGGCCAGCGCCGGGCAGGCCAAGCGCTGATCGCATACAGGGGGGTCAAAATTGGATAAGTAAAAGGGGTGAATGTTCGGTGCTGATTGACAGACATTCTTCCCGGTTGTCGGGGAACTGACCATTCCTTGGCGGTGGAACAATGCCGGAGCCGCCGAATTGGGGAATTGGTTGCTCTCCCTCCGGCCCAAGCTCGCCAGCGGCACACCAATCGACCTGCGGACGGCGCCCGCTGCAGTTCAGTGGATCGAGCTCGACGGCCGGCACGATGATGCACTTCGTCTGGAGGCGGCCGCGGTACAGGTCCCCGGCGAAGCGAAGGTCCTGATTATCGGCGACAGTACTGACCCGCGTGGACAGCGCCGCTTCGCACGTCAGGTCGATGGTGCCGTCACCGTAGAGGCCGTAGACTTGCGAGACCTGACAGACTTTGGAGCTGCACTTGATCTCAGCGACCCGGGAGCGCTCGCCGTGGCTGCTGGATTTGCTGAGAACCTGATGGGCAATTTTTCTGCCGATGACCTTGTGCGGTCGATCGCTGCCGCTCGGGCGGGCAGCCTTGGCCGTGCCTTGTCCGACATGGAACAGGCGGCCGTTGTGTTCGAGCAGGAGCGAACACTGAGCGCGGCTGCAGACTTGTTGGTGTCTATCAACAGGACGGGCGGGGTGCGATGTTATCGTCCGGCGGTGCTTGCCGCAGCCCAGCGCGCCCTGCAGCTCGCCGCCTCCCCAGGGGGACCGTCCTTCCGCGAGGCGACCGTTGCGATCCGCGAGCAGTCGCGGTTGGTTGGGCGGCCGCTTGCCAGACGCTCGGTCGGCAGCACCTTGCTACTCAAAGGCCTGGAAGCCGATGTCTCTGTCGTTCTGAACGCCGCTGCCCTCAACGCTCGAAACCTCTATGTCGCGATGACGCGTGGATCTAGGCGGGTGATCGTTTGCTCCTCCTCCCCGATACTCAATCCCGTCTGGTGATCACGGCACTCGCGGGTCGATCCAGGAGACATGACCAGGTGACATGTAAACGACGGCCCCGCGTTCAGCACCGGTCACGCTCAGATAATCACGGAGCTGTGCCGCGTGTGCACCCTGCGCAGTCGCATCCGGATTCACATCCGATTTCCAGTCTATGACCAGGGCGATGCGATCGCCGTCGAGCCAGGCGGCATCCGCGCGGCCGGCCAGATAGCGTGGCGGGGCTGCTGCCCATAGCGGAATTTCGGGTACCAGCCGCCCGATGAACGGCTCAAGGTCGGGCATACGCAATGTCCGCAGCGCTGTTCTTCCCATTTCCGCGGGATCCGGCCTGAGCTTATCGTCGCTGTCATCCAACGCGGCTTCCAGTTGCTCTAGCAGTTGTCCGGCCCGCCGGATGACCTCTTCCTCGCCTTGGGACAGTTCGCCATTAAGGAGCTCCTCCATCAGCTTGTGAAGAACGTTACCGCGCAGGGCGCCCGCCCCGATGATTCGTTGTCCGTCCGGGGTGCTATCCACGACGAAGCTGTCTATCGTGTCTGCGCTGCGGTCAGGATCGCGCTCGCTCGGACGATCCCAGAGGATGGGTTCTGAGGCTGCCACAATGCGCTCGCGCTCGGCGATGAAAATCGCATCTGTCTGCTCGTTGGTCAGGACATTGGCAGCGGTTACTTCAGGGACAGGCAGCATGTCAGTTTGAAGCTCGCTCAGTCGGCGTTGCCCCAGATCCAACACCCTGGACCACGAGCGCGATGACGCACCTGGAAGCTCGGGGATTACGAGAAGATCGCGGGCACGCGTCGTCGCGACATACCACAGCCGTTCACGCTGCCTCGCTTCACGAAACTCTTCTTCGCTTCGGGCGGCTGCCAAGTCCGGCGGCTCAATGCCGCCGACGATCCAGTGAAGCGTATCGTCCGACTGACGATAGACAAACTGGTCCTGAGGCTTGAAACGAGTTGACGAGTTCACCGTGATGACGACAGGCCATTCAAGCCCCTTGGCGCTGTGCATCGTGACGATTTCGACCGCATCTCCGGAGACATCCACCCGTCCCTCGGGGTGGCGGCGTTTTCGCTCCCACCCCCGCTGGAGATCGAGCGCAAACGCTCGCAGGCCAGCGACTCCGTAGGGCCTGGCGAGCTCGACTATTGCGTCGAGGTTCGCCAGTGCTCGGGCGTTGCGTTGGCCATGACGCGCTGCCATCACCACCCGGAGATTCAAGCGTTCGATCGCGTACGCCAGCAATTGCATGGGCGTGAGCTCCGCGGCGAGGCGGTGTAGACCCTGGAGTTTGACGAGCACTTCACGAGCGAGAGGATGGGCAACGTCGTCAGCCACCGTCCGCAACTGAAAGCGCCGGCGACCGTCGGCATCAGGCTTGAGTGCAGCCGTGACGTCGAGCAACTCTTCGTCGCTCATGCCAACAAGCGGGCCGCGCATAAGCGCGCCAAACGCGAGTGTGTCCAAGGGATCACTCAACGTTCGGATAAGAGCCAGAAGATCTTGCAATTCCTGCCGCCGGAATAGTGCGTTGCCAGCCTGTGACGCGACAGCGATCCGCTGTCCTTCGAGGGCGCGCTCGTAGCGCCATAAATCGGTATGCGTGGGCGCGAGCAACGCTATATCACCTGCGCGAAGACGCCGTTCTGTGCCGTCTGCCTCGGTAATCGTAAGTGCCCCTACTAAGCGCGCGCAAAGACCGGCCACTGCCTCCGCCTCCGCCTCGCGTTGCTCCTCTGCGCGGGCATCGCGGGGCACGTCGATCGTCAGCTTCGCCGCAGCTGGAAATGGCAGCGGCGGCGGGTTCACTGTAGCCACCAAGGGTACGAAGCCGGGCTGCCCCGGCTTGGCAAGCACCTGCTGGAAAACCTCGTTGATATGTTCGAGTACTTCCGCACGGGACCGGAAATTGGCTGTAACAGCTAATAGGCAGCCGTTGGATGATTTGGCGATCACCGACTTTGCCACGGCATATGCCTCGATGTCGGCCCCACGAAACCGATAGATGGCCTGTTTCGGATCACCGACCAGAAACAGGGCGCCCGGACGAAGCTGAGCCTGTTCCCATCGGTCGGGAGGCGTGGTTGCCGCAATAAAAAACAGGATCTCGGCCTGTAGCGGATCGGTGTCCTGGAATTCGTCGACGAGAAGATGCGGATAGCGGCCTGCGAGCCATTCGCGGATTTCCGTATGCTCGCAGACGAGAAGCCGCGCTTGAAGCAGCAGGTCGTCGAAATCCAAGACCGCAGCATCACGCTTGCGCAGATCATATGCATCGATCACTTCACTCAAGACCGCGGCCAGTTCATGCACAAGCCGCTGGGCAATCGAACCAACCAAGACTCGGTATGCCGCGCTCACCTGCTCGTACCGGGCGGAGGCCTCGTCACCCCGACGCTGGCCTTCGGCGGGTCCGAGGACACTCTTCCATGCCGCCATTCTGCGATACGGCTGTAGATCGATGGACCGCGGCAACATCGCGTCGATGCGTGGAGGTTCTGTCAAGCGCCAAAGCTCCGGGAATGTGGTATTCACCAGGGCCTCGTTATAGAATGCGGCCAGACGCTCCAGGTCATCGATCAGGTCTGCTGTGCCAGTCTCGGCTGGACCAGCCGCGTGCCACCGGGAAAACGACGCGACGGCATCTGAGAATGTCCGGTCCGGCCGGGATGAAAAATCAGGTGGAGGAGCGCTCGCGGTACGATGGTCGCGGCGCAATATGGCAAGCTCGCGAACGCGCTCGACCACGCCAAGCGGGTCGTCCTTGGCCAGAGTAGCGATCGCTCCATCTTCGTCGGCGCTGTCCGCCAGCTTGCCCTTCAGCCACTCAGCAAGCACTTCGTCGAAGAGGGCCTCGGCGACTGTCGCATCGACCACTCTGGATCCGGGATCCAGACCTGCTGCAAGCCCGTGCGAGCGGATGATGTTCTGGCAGAAGCCGTGGATTGTCGTCGCAGTGATTTCATCGAGTCGAGGAGCCGCTGCCTCGAGACGAGCAAGCGAATCCGCGTCTAACGGCTCAGTGAGTATTTTCGCTAGCGCCGGCGGGATCTTCCCGGCCCGGAGCTCTGCAATCGTCCAACGAATTCGCGCTTCAAGCTCGCTTGCTGCTGGTTCGGTGAAGGTGATCGCGGCAATCTTTGAGGGTTCAATCCCGCTCGCTATCATCATCGCAACACGGGCAGCCATCAAGGACGTCTTACCGGTGCCAGCTGCTGCCTCAACGAGGATGTTGGATATGAAGTCTGTCAATGCGCGTCTGCGAGCATCTAGGTCAGCGGTCACGGGCTGCTCCAAAGCTTGGATAGCGGGCTGTTCACCTGCGCGAAGGGACGTTGCTTGGTACGACGATAGACGTCCAGGTCGGATGGCAGCGCGATCGAAATCGGGTCAAAAAACTCCGGCTGGGGACCCGGCGCAATCCGCCCGGTCTTCTGAAGTTCGACACCAGCGACTGTAAAGGTAATGGCTTCCTCGATGGCAGCTGCGAGTTCGTCGTGAACCAAGCTCAAGGTGCGAGCGGGCTCGTTCCTAAGGTAGGTCAGCCGAGACTCGACGTTCCGGACCTCCGGCAGCAACGATTTGGCGGCCAGAGCATAGAAAACGCGTTGGAGCTCCCTCCCTTGATTGAAAACGATGGTCTTCTTCCGCTCGGGCGCCGCACCTGCCTTGTAGTCGGTTATGATGGCCGCACCTCGAGACCTGTCCTCGTCGAGCCGATCGATCCTGCCGCGAAATGCAATACCGGTCGCTCCGACCGAGACCGGCGAAAGCGTTGTCCAAGGATAAGGCCCGGCGATGGGCTCGCCGAATGTGAGCTCGGTCCAACTCGTGCCACGAGGTTCTCCAAGAGCATCTCGCAACCCCCGCGATGCGCGTTCCCGGGCCACTGTCATGGTATGGCGCCACAGCAGACCCGGTGGGACTGCACGTGCGATCGGCCAAATGTCGCCCAGCCGCTTGGCTTCATCTGCTAGACCGATGTCGATCTCATCAAGATTCCTCGGAGCACCGTTGCGGAGAACTCCTCCAATGAGGGCGTGGACGAGTTCTCCGAACGCGCGTCGGTCAAGCGCCAGCGGCTGGGGGTCGAGAGTGGTCTCGCGCCAGTGAAGCGCATACTCCCAGACAAATCCGAGCGGATTGCAAAGGATGCGATTTAGGGACGTCGTGGATTGCACTTCCGCGAGTGCGTTCAGGATCAAAGGATGGTTTTCCCGAATCAGCCCATCATGCGCGGTATGCCGCTCGCTATCCTGCCAAGCCCGCCAGCAGGCGCGGCTGGACCGAATCTGCGATTGCTTGCCTGCATCTGCAGGTCTTGCATAGAGGCGATCGCTTTCGCTGAAGGCGTGACGGGGGATGGCGCTCCGGCTCACGATCCGCTGCTGATCGCGACGCCATAGTGTGCTCGCGGCTTGCAGCGCACCCGTCGCACTCCTGTGTCCGCGAGAGAGCGCATAGTGGTCAGACTGAGCTATGAGGAGGTTGTACATCATTCGGTCCTCGTCGGCGATATCAGCTGACGGAAGCCTAATCTTGTCGAGAAGATGCAGCGGAAGTAACGGATCTTCGATAGCCTGGCGCGGCCAAGCGTTCGCCTCGAGGCCAAGAAGCCGGAGATACTTGCGAGGGGCGCCGGCAAGATGACGAGTTGGTCCCCACACGACGCTGCTGCCGGGCTCTTTCCCGTCGTCGACACGGATGGCCTGGAGAGAGAGTTCGACCGCCTGGGGAGGCGCCATGCGCAAGGCATCCTGCCACAAGGCGAGCGCTGGGCCACGCAACAGAAGATGTCCCGCGCGTTCGGCCTCGAGGAGACCGCTAGCGAGAAGCTCGATAACCGGTAACAATGATTTTTCGGCAGCATCTCCATCGGCCCGCTCGGCCCGTGCTTGGCTGAGGGCGTGCCGCCAATGCTGCGCGGTCGACAGAGCAGCGCTTCGCCTTAAACCCTTGGCCCAGTCGAGGGGGATATTCTGACGCGTAGGAGAAACCCGGGCGAACAAGAGGCGCACCCGTTCTTGCGACAGGCCCCTTAGTAGAACATCGGCCAGCGCGGCACAGCTCTGGCCTTCACGCGTCGCCAAGGCGGGGACGCCATGGCTAAAATGCAGTGGAAGCCCAGCCTCGCGCGCAAGCACTAAGAATGTATCGTCCCACGTATTCGGCGAAGTGGCCGTGATCGCGATTTCGCTCGGAGATATGCCGTCTTCCGCAATGAGCGCCCTCGCCCAGCGCAGCGCCTCTCGCACCTCGCTCCGCGGATCGGCGCAGACATCAGCGGCGGCGAGATGGCTGCGGCCGGCGGGCAACACTTCCTCGTTTCCAGGAAACCAGCTCCGCTGGCAATGGGCTGAAGCAACCCATCGCACTGGAACAACGTCGCAGAGGTGCTCGATGAGCCGCTGCCAGACGGGCTTGATATTGGGAACCTCATGAAGCGTAATGGAACCCAAAAGTTTCGGAGCGAGATACAGGCGCTTCAGTGCCGCTTCAACGAGGTCTGGCGGGGCGAGTGTACCCGGAGGCAACGCCTCTCTCACACGCCGTTCCAGCATAGTGAAGTCGCGAAGGCGGGGATTTTCCGCAATTTCAGTTAGGATGCCGGCCTCCCACCAGCTTCGGAGTGAGGCGAGCACAGCTGTTGGCATTCCGGGCAGACCGGACACCTGTCCGATGTCTTCGTAGGTCCCGGCGTCCAGAGCCGCTCGTATCGCGGGATACAAGGTTTCTTGTGAAGCAGGAGCTATGAAGCCGCCCGCGAGCCGAGCAGCTAGAAGAGGTAGCGTTAGTATCTGGCGCCCGATCGCGCCTTCGCGCGCAGCGGTGAGCCGCTGCATCCGCAATGCAAGGGGGCCATCGACGATCACGGTATGAATGGACATTTCTCCGCCCCCACATCTTGGCCTCGCGCAGCCACCTATCCCCGAGTTAGCCATACAGGCGCCAAACAATGCATCACGCGTTTGTGCCCCGCCGGACAAACAATCCCTCAAGGTGGGCGACCATGTTTTCGAGGGCGCTACCCAGCTTATCGAGATCGGCTTTACTTATCGTACGCCCTCGACCGTCGTGATCGCGACCGTAGCGGTGGACGCAATCATGCCGTACAGGAACGAACTCCATAAGAATTTTCTTTGTCGCTTCGTCAGGAAAAATTGTAGAGCCCAGCGCGCTCCGATAGTATTGATCGATCTTCACGAAGTTGTGGTACATCAACTCGCGCAAGCGCGTATGCACCCAATCACGAAATGCATCTGGATTCGATGCAAGCTCAACGACACTGATCTTTTCGGCTGCCCATTCCTTGTTGCCCCTCACCAGTGCTGACATCGATTTGGGCTCGTCGAGCACCAGCCGGATCAGGCGGTCGCTTAGATACGCCTCGATCGCGGAAAAGTATTGGACAAGCAGCATTCGGTTCAGCGAAGCGATCGATCCATGGCCTCCGCTCTCGACCTCGCTGGCGATGAAGTCGATGTCGTAGGTCGCAAACTTGAAGATCTGCCCAGGGTCATTTGGCAGGTTTTCGCGCTGATAGGCTTCCGTCCCCCATTCATCATCGGGACTCACAATGGGATCATTAATCACTTCAACCGGTGTGTTTTCATCCTCGAGTACCGCTACCAAGCCTGCGCCCGTATTCCTGATCTCAACTCTAAACTGTCGATTGCATTCGGCGCACTCCACGGCCTTCTCAACAAAGCCTTGCGCGTCTGACTCGCGATCCGCCATGAGGTCATAGGGCGGCACCTCCTCAAGGATTGTGTGAATAGTAGCCCCACATCCGGAGCACACGAATTTTATGGATGGTAGACTAGACTCCATGCCTCCCCTTTCGGCTTACTCAAGTGCCACTATCGCGTCCGAAAGCTATTTGCGCCAGCTCGTTATGGAAAGAACATACGGCTTCGAGACTCTCTGGCAGGTTAGAGTATTCCCCACGCCCGAAACCTCCCCCTGCCCGTCATCTCCCGCAAACCCAGCTCCCGAACAATCCGCCGCGCCGCCTGCGGCGTCACATCCAGCGTTTTTGCCACCATCCCGGCCGACACCAGCGGCTTTGCCATCACCAGCTCGACCAGTTCCGGCAATTTCGATGACGTCCGCCGCCCCTCCAGTTTTCGCTCGAACATCGTCTTCGCCAATGTCAGCCGGTCATGGTCCTTCTTTCCGATCTCGGCGGCCGCGATCAATCCGTGAGCGATGGCGAGCAGTCTGGTCTCACGGTCGCGGTGCCGGCGCCGATCGACGGGAATGGTTTTCAGGCCAAGATTGATGGCGGCGAGATGGGCGCCGGTGGTAATGCCGGCTTCGCGAAGGATGGAAGCGGCAAGCAGCCGCCCAAGCCAGGGGGCGTGCTGGAGCACGGAAAGTTCATTCCAGGCGTCGAGGGCGATGATCACCTGGAGCACCGCCGGAAGGTTTTCCGCCTGCCGCAGCACGCCCCGCCATTCGTCGAGCCGGGCATCCTCGTCCCAATCGAGATCGTAGATCATCGGATCTTTTTCCGGACGGCTGGCCGTCGCATGGCCGCCGGCGCGACCGGGGCGTGTTGCATCCTCGATCGCGGCCATCGATCGAGCCAGCAGCGCATCGATCGCGGCATAGTCGACACCGGGCAGATCTTTGGCGTCATCACCATCCTCTCTCTCCCCTTCCGCATCCATCGGGGCCGCGGGTCGGTTGACGCAGACCGTCACCCCGTCCCCTACGTCGACTGGAGTGATGTCCGATGTTTGTCGCAAAGATCGCATACCCTCCGCGGACAGAGCCCAATCCGGCGACTGCGCGGCGATACGTCGGCGGGTGCGCAGCACGTCGCGGGCGATGGTGAGCTCGTGGGTCGGGGTGCGGATATCGCGGGTGGAGTCGTGGAGGACGAGGTCTTCGAGGTGGACGAGTTCGCCGTCGATCCACAGCGAGGCACAGCCATCGGCAAAATGGCTGCGTTCGATCCACCCCTGCCCGACCGGCGAACGGGCGATGCGCTCATCAAGACGCGTCAGCGCTACACCGGCGTCGAAAGCCGGTCGCATCAAGTCACTCATGCTGATTTTCGCGAGATCGTAAGCCATTGAAATCATGATAAATGATTTCCTATAGGAACTCTATTGGAATATTAAGGTTCCTCACATGGTATGATTATAGGGTGAGCTTATAACTATCGATAAGTACCTCTTATCGGAGGTGATTGATTTCGAGTCGCAAATCAACGATGTCGGCCGTCCGAATTCGGCGGATTCCCCACATTTCCGGCGATTTTCAGGGGTTTTTCGCCCCAATTCGGTGGACAGAGCGCTGCGACGTAGCGATCCCCTCCTTCGCGGCCGAAGCAAGCGCCCCCACATTTCACGAGGGAGTTGCGGCGTCCTTCTGTATTCCTTGCATGATCATGGAAGCTGATGCCGTCTGAAGGCTTATTTGCCGGCATTTCCGCCTCAGAGCGCCGATAGCGCGCGATCGCCGCAGTGGAGGGCAAAGATGCGCGCCGGATCGGAAAACACGCTGTACGGACTCTCATTTAGCACGTAAAACACGCTTGCAAAGGAACCATTGCCTGTGCGTTCCTTATCTGAACAAACGCAGCAGAATCGGGGAAAATCTATGGCAAAATCTGCGAAGAACATTGCCCCTGCTTTGCCCCGTCGGCTTATCGGCTATGCACGCGTTTCTACCGACGACCAGATTCACGATGCGCAGATCGACGAACTCCGGGCCGCCGGCTGTGACCGTATTCACCAGGAGCATGGTTCTGGCGCCTCTCGTGCCCGGCCGGTTCTCGCCAGGGTGCTGAAGGAGCTGTCTGCCGGCGACGTCCTCGTCGTCGTGCGGCTGGACCGGCTGGCACGTTCGGTCAGTCATCTGCTCGATGTCATCGAGAACCTCGAGGAACGAGGCGTCCATTTCCGATCGCTGCGCGATCCGATCGACACTTCGACGCCACAGGGCATGTTCTCACTCCAGGTCCTTGGTGCTGTCGCCCAGCTCGAGCGAGCACTGATCGCCGAGCGCACGAAGTCGGGGATGAGGGCGGCCAAGGCACGTGGTCGCCTAGCAGGCAATCCAGGTCTTCGTGAGCGACGACCAGAAGCGATCCGTGCTGCCGCAGCCGCCAAGAACCGGGTCTACCTCGACGAACTAATTACGTCTGCCCAAACCTGGCTTCCGACGGTAAAGCAGCTTCGGCCGCAGCATAGCTGGGACAACGTTGTGCGGATCCTCAATCGAAAGGGCCACGACTGGACTGTCGAGCGCCTGCGCCGCGCCGTCCATCGTTTGGTGAGAGAGAAGCTCGCGGACTCCGAACTGTTGGCCCGCTCTCCCCGCAGACCGGTAGACGATCGCCATATGAAGCTTGTCGCGGCGATCGCGATCGCAGATCCGACTTTGACGCTGCGGGATATCGCAGGTCAGTTGGACCAGATGGGAGAGCGTCCGGTTCGCGGCGGCCGGAAATGGCAGCCCTCATCCGTCAAAGCTCTCATGGATGAGGCGTTTCGGTTTGGGCTTCTGAGGGACTGAGCAGCTCGCGTGCTAACCGCGAGATCGCTTTAGAGCGGTTCCGCGGTGCCAGCGTCGAGAGCTTGTTCCAGCGCGGATCTTTGATCGCCGCGGTGGCCAGTCGAAGATAGTCGGCGTCCGATCGACGTGGCGGTCGCTTTTCCCGCGGTTCCGCCTTGGGACGCTCGGGTGGGATCCGATGGGGAGCGTCTCTGTTCCCAAATCTCTTGAACGCCCAGATCAGCCATTCGTTAGGAGGACCGAGATCGGATCGCGCATTGCCAATGTCCAACATCTGCGCGATCGTCAAAAGAGTGGAACACCGCCAAGTCACGGACAAACCGGTCATTGGCTCATCTTCGGTCACTGGTATGGAAGTTCGACCGAAAGGGCACTCTATACCGAACAAGTCGATTTCAGGCCGCCCGGCGTTCGCAGAGGCAGTCCAAAGAAAGCGGATCGCTTCTTTGAACCTAGCGAGTGTCGTTTGCCCCCTCCCCTCCTCGGCGTCATTGATCGCCTTCATCGTTGCGATCAGCAATTCGGCATGGCGTCGCTCGGAAGGCGCCGGCGGTGCGCGGGAAACGGCGGCCAGACAGCTGGAGCAGATTAGCTCGGCCAAGCCATCCCGATATTCAAATCGGAAACCGCGACCTGCGAAGCATGCTGGGCAAAAATATCGCAAACGGAGTCGGTGGATGGTGCACGCGACGGTCTCGGCGCGCGACCAGGTTCGGCGGAGATACTGATCACGATCATTTCGCCGATCGTCCTCAAGGCAAGCCGGGCAAATGCCGCACGATTGGGAACGAAGCACGTAGCCTAGGGGTGCAGCATGGCGGCGGAGTGCAAGCTTTTCGACGATGTCGCTGCGGACCCTGCAGGCGCGGACCCATCGTCGTAGATTTTCCAATGCAGGATTGAAATCGCGGTCCTCGGACACTGAGCGGTCGAGGTGCAGCCAGGTATCGATGTCATCAATCCCCAGAGAATAGCGAGCTGCGACCCTGCTCTGCCAGGACGAGATCAGCTCATCCTCGCAGGGCCGCGGTGCCAGAGGGAGGAGCGGAATGGGCTTCACCGCGCAATCCGTCTTTGTAGCTGACGCTCGGAATACCGCGTCATCGAAATCAGCGGCAGAACCAGTTCACCGGCAGTGAAGCTCTCGAGCGTGATGCGCTCACTGCCGCTGCGGATCGCCTCGACTGCGGCAGTCTCGATCAGACGGAAGATCCGGACGGTCACGCCATCGGTCAGCTCCAACACACGTTGACGGACCGCAGCCGTCCCGATGTCAGATGGCTCGCGGAGCGGCAGAATGCCGGCCAGGCTCGATAGCAGTTGGGCCAGATATTTGTCGTTGGACCAACGTTTGAGATGGAAGGCCTCGAACCGTTCGGCAAGTTGCTGGTCTGTGAGTAGGGCCTGCCGGGCGAGATCGGTTCCCGCACAGATCAGCGGTACCTTCAGATCATTTGCCAGAAACCGGATGACATTGAGGAATATCCGCTGCTGTCGGAAAGTGCCGGTCAGGACGGCATGGATCTCGTCGATGATCAGCATGCGTACGCCCATGTCCCTCATCAGGCTCCGGCAGACAGCTTTCAAGCGCCAGGCCGCTTCGTATTGCGGCCCTGGCGCTCCAAGCGCGCTCAGCAACTCGCCGTAGACATCGCGCTCGACAGGTTCGGCCGGCATCTGCATGGCAACGACAGGCATGGTCGTAATGCCAGTGCCGCGGTCGAACCGAGGCGGGTGATCCCGCAGGAACTTCCGAATGATCTTTGTCTTACCGATCCCGGTATCGCCGTAAAGGAGAAGGCATGGCATCCGATCACGCGCGGGGTAGGACAGAAGATCCTCCAGCCGCCTCATCACCGACGTTGCCTGCGACGTCTCGAACCATCGATCAGCGCGCAGCCACGCGATCCGCTCGTCGGTGTCTAGAGCGGCGTACTGGCGATAAGCGGGCTGCAAGTGCTCGTAGGCGGTCATGACCATTCCTCCACGGATAATGGCGGCAGATCGTCGAAGACTTCCTGGGCCTGCTCGTACTCGGGGATCGCGATGCGATCGCGCCCTGCCGACAATGCCCGTTCATTCCGCTCGGCAGTCCGCCGAACGGTTCGGGTCTTCTCAGCGGCATTCGCCAAGAGGCGTCGCTGCTCGGCGATGGTCGAGAAGATCAGGTCTTCGTTGACGGCCTTGATGCCTCTCGCCCGCAACGCAGCCAAAGCCAGCCGGTGTTCGCCAAGCGTGATGCGAGGGCGCCGAAGATCCGCGAAATGCACCGTCTCGACGAAGTGTTCTGCCCCTTCGACCTGAACACGCGATAGGTCACGGGGATCATATCTGACGCGCACCCTCTGGCCTCTGCCAGCCCATGGGCTCAAAACGTCGTCCCAATACCGAAGCCCAAACAGATGGATGCCGTCTCTGCGGACGAACCGTTCTTCAAACGGCAGGAAGTCCTTCAGAAATTGCTCTGGATCGTGGGGAAGCCTTAGCGGATACGGTCGATCCACGAGGCTGTCATCCCAGGCTAGCCTTGGCGGCACGCCCAAGCCTCTGTGGATTTCGGCATGATAGCGGCCCGTGATTTCGAACGCGATCCACTTTTCAAGCTCATCAAGGGTCATCGCGGCGTGCTTTTCGGGATCGTAGGCGCCGCGGTCCGCAACATTGCTTGATGTCGAGCCCGGCAGCATGTGCACCGCGCCCATCATGGTGCCGATCAACCGCTCGATATGGGCACCGTAATGCGGGCGTTGGACAGGCCGGTGAACGAGGGAAATCCCGTGTTCAGCGGCCCCTCGAACCAGGGCCTTGCCATGAAACTCCCGCCCGTTGTCGAGGTGAATAATGTCTGGCAGGCCATGGGCTGGCCATTCAGCCGCAATACCTTTTTCCTCGAGCCATGGTTCTTTCGGCAAGACCAACTGTTGGACCACCAGGGCAACGGAAGTCGATGAAGGGCTTTCCAAGCTAAGATAGAACCCCGCCACCATGCGGCTCGCGACATCGATAGCCAGCGTTAGCCACGGTCTTTGCAGCGGGCGACGGTGGAGAGTGTCGACGATGAACAGGTCCACCAAGGTGTGGTCGATCTGCACGATCTGAAACGCGTAGTCTGACTTGTATTCCTGGACGACGGGCGCAAACCTTTGTCGCGCGGCTTTCGCCCCTTCTCTATCGCGATAAATGGCCTTCTGGTCCGCCTGCTGGACGCGTAATGCGACTGCCTTCCAAGAGGGCGCGCGAACGCCAGCCTCGTGACACAGCTGGCGAACCCGATGGTGAAGTGCCTTCACCGTCGGCCTCTCCCGGCTTCGATAGGTGTCGCGCATCGCAGCGTCGATGATGTGCTCAACCTCAGCAGACAGACGGCGGCTACCCTTTTCCGGTCCCGGGAGCTGGTCGAGGAGCGAGCTGGCGACCGGCGCGGCGCGATAGAGAGCGATAAGTTCGTACAGACGGGTCCGCTTCAGACCAAGATCCCGACAAACGCCTACAAAACGAGCGGCTGGAATCCGCGTGGCCGAAGCAAGCGGACGGATAAGCGCCTCGCGGGCGATCGCTTTTGTCCATGCGGCCTCAGTTGCCGCTATCTTGTCGGGTTTCTTTGTCATCGAAGATCTCCTCGTCCCGTTACGGTTCGAGTGAAACTCTGCGCCGATTACCTCAGCCGCAACGATGACGACGGACTGTTACAGATCCAAGACAGTACCTGCGGAACTTCATCCTGAGATCGGTGAAGGACGATATGCGCGTTGCATCGTGACGATGAGCCCGAACGTGATGATCGCGAGCGCACCAAGCATTGCGGCGACCGTGAGCGATAGAAAAATGCCGATGTTTGCCATCGCGAATGCCATGACAAAAGGCGCCAAAGCCGAGAGGACCAACTTGGAGGCCATCGTCTTCCCCTGCAGCTTACCATAGCCGTCACTGCCGAACAGGTAGAGAGGTAGGGTGCCGGCAACAATGCTGAGCAGGCCGTTGCCCATCCCAAAGACAACGGCGAAGACCATTGAGCCTGAGATGGAAGGCGCCGTGAACTGCAGGATCAATACGCCTCCGGGGATAAGGATTGCCGCAACGATCGCCAACTGCAGTGCCGGCAGGTTTTTGCCGAACACCATATTGATCAGACGGCTCGCTACTTGTGACGGGCCGAACAGTGTACCGATCAGCGCCGCGGAGGTCCCGAGGCCGAGACCGGACAGCAGCGGCACCATATGTACCAGCACGGCCGAGCTGGAGAGCGACAGCAGCGAAAACGCCGTGACCATCAACGCGAAGCCGAGGCGACGTTGCTCGGGCGGCAGTATCCCTTCGACTCGCTGCGGGGCCGATTTGGTCGCGGACCGGCGCGCGGTGGCGCCGTGCGAAAGCCAAACGTGGATCGGCAGGCATAGGAACAGGTTCAGGCCGGCATAGATCAGATAAACATTCTGCCAGGACATCTGCGCATGTAGGGCTGTCGTGATCGGCCAGAACATCGTGGAAGCGAAGCCGGCGAGCAGCGTCAGATAAGTAATGCTGCGCGACGCCACGTGCGGCCTGATCTGGACAAGGAGCGCGAACGCCGCGCCGTATTGGACCAGGTTGGCCGCCACCTGGATCGCAATCAAGGCCACAACGTATGCCGCCTTGCCCGGCGCATAGGCGCAGGCTGCGAGAGCCACGGCGGCGATCGCCGAGCCGACCGTCATCACCCGCCCTGGACCGAGGCGGTCGAAAAGGCCGCCGAGCCAGGGCGCGGTTAGTCCGCCGATCAGCAGCGCGATCGAAAGCGCGCCAAAGATCCATTCGGTCGACCACGCAAAATGCGCGGCCATGTCGGGCGCTAGGATGCTGAAGCTGTAATAGAGTGTGCCATAGCCGATGTTCTGGGTGACGCCCAAGGCAAGGATAGCGGCAACAGGGACTCGTTCGCTCATATGGAATTCAGGCTCACGCGCTGCTCCAGCTTTTCGGCTTCTTCTTTTCGCTCGCTGTAGCGATCAGTGAGATATGCAGAGGCGTCACGGGTCAGCAGCGTGAACTTGACCAACTCCTCACAGACGTCGACGACGCGATCATAATAGGACGACGGCTTCATGTGGCCGTCAGGGTCGAATTCCTGGAAAGCCTTGGCGACCGACGACTGGTTCGGGATGGTGATCATCCGCATCCAGCGGCCGAGCACACGAAGCTGGTTGACGGCATTGAAAGACTGCGAGCCGCCGGAGACCTGCATAACGGCTAGTGTCTTGCCCTGCGTCGGCCGCACCGAACCCACCGAAAGCGGGATCCAGTCGATCTGCGCCTTCATGATACCGGTCATGGAGCCGTGGCGTTCGGGACTGATCCAGACCTGGCCTTCCGACCAGGCAGAAAGCTCACGCAGCTCCTGCACCTTCGGATGACTCACCGGCTCCGCGTCGGGAAGCGGCAGGCCCGCCGGATCGAAGATCTGAACCTCGCAGCCAAAATGTTCGAGCAGGCGCGCCGTCTCTTGCGCAAGCAGCCGGCTATAGGACACCGGACGCAGGGAGCCATAGAGGATCAGGATCCTCGGCTTGTGGGTGGAAAAGGACGGACGCAACGCCTGCAGATCGGGAAGCTGCAGGTGCGCAAGGGATGCGGCAGGCAAATCAGACAATGCGCTTTCCTTCCGCATTGAGGACACGTTCGCCGTCTTCCTTGGTGAACGCGCCCTTGTGGGTGTCCGGAAGGATATCCAGGACCACTTCCGACGGCCGCGACAGGCGCGTGCCTATGGGTGTGATGACGAACGGCCGGTTGATCAGGATCGGATTCTTGAGCATGGCGTCGAGCAGCTGATCGTCAGTCAGGTCAGGGTTATCGAGGCCCAGCTCCGCATAAGGCGTGCCCTTTTCACGGATGGCGCCGCGCACCGTCAGGCCGGCATCAGCGATCATCTGCACCAGCTGTGCTCGCGTCGGTGGGGTTTTCAAGTATTCGATCACTGTGGGCTCGATGCCGGCGTTACGGATCATTTCCAGCGTGTTGCGTGACGTTCCGCAGGCGGGGTTGTGATAGATTGTGACGTCCATGGTTTCAGGCCCTTTTGATGGTGGAAGCGGAGGAGCGGACGGCGGCGCCGCGCTCGTACCAGCCCTTGCTGCGGTTAACGATCCAGACCACTGACAGCATCACGGGCACTTCGATCAGCACGCCTACGACGGTTGCCAACGCCGCTCCGGAATTGAAGCCGAACAGGCTAATCGCGGCTGCCACCGCCAGCTCGAAGAAGTTGGATGCGCCGATCAGGGCCGACGGGCCGGCGACGCAATGTTCCTCACCGCTGACGCGGTTGAGGACGTAGGCCAGGCCGGAATTGAAATAAACCTGAATTAGGATCGGCACGGCCAGCAGGGCGATCACGCCCGGTTGAGCGAGAATCTGTTCGCCTTGAAAGCCGAACAGTAGCACCAGGGTCGCCAGTAGAGCGACGAGGGATACCGGCTGCAGCCTGGCACCTAGGCGGTTTACGTCGGTCAGCCGACGCAGGATCTGCGCTGCAATCACCGGCAGCACGATGTAGAGCACGACCGACAGAATCAGAGTATCCCATGGGGCCGTGATGGCCGAGAGGCCAAGGAGCAGCCCGACGATCGGGGCGAAGGCCACCACCATGATTGTGTCGTTCAGCGCGACCTGGCTCAGCGTGAAATGCGGCTCGCCTTTGGTCAGGTTCGACCAGACGAACACCATGGCGGTGCAGGGCGCGGCCGCAAGGATGATCAGGCCCGCGATATAGGAATCGATCTGCCCTGCCGGCAGGTAGGGCCGGAACAGATAGCCGATGAACAGCCAGCCAAGCAGGGCCATCGAAAACGGCTTTACTGCCCAGTTGATGAACAGGGTGACGCCGATCCCTCGCCAATGGCGGCCGACCTGCCCGAGGGACGCGAAATCGATCTTGAGCAGCATTGGGATGATCATCAGCCAGATCAGCACTGCCACTGGCAGGTTGACCTTCGCGACTTCGGCCGCGCCGATCGTCTGGAAGGCCCCGGGCATAAGGTGGCCGAGCGTCACCCCGACGACGATGCAGGCGAATACCCACACCGTCAAATAGCGTTCAAACGTGGACATGATTTTACCCTCGGATAGTCTTGGCCAACAGGCCGGCCGAGGCCGGGCAAAGGCTTGCCGCCTGGCGTGTTTGCAAGATTGCGGCCGGCGCGGTCGCGCGATCGACCTTCACGAAGCCTAAATACTCAAAGAATGCAGTGGCCGTTTCTGTCAGCAGGTAAACGGTGCGGGCACCATCGCGCGCTGCCTGGTCAAGCATCTGGCGTGAGATGGCTTCGCCATAACCACGCCCGCGCTTGTCGGAAAGCACGACCACGGAGCGCAATAGCGCACAGTCGCCATAGGGTTCCAATCCGCCAAAGCCAACGATCTGGCCCTGGTCCGTAAAGCGGAAGAAGGTGCGCCCACCTTGCTCCAGATCGTCGATCGGAAGCCCCGCCGCCTGCAGTGCTGCCTGGAGATCCTGATCGCGCCCGCTCGCCGGCTGCTGATCCAAAACGTAGCTCACGCGACGTCGCCCTTGCGGCTGGTGCTGCCTTCCATCGTCCCGATCGTGCGGAGTTGAGTTTCCAGCGCCAGCTTGTCGATCGACGCGAGCGGCAGGTTCACAAACGCGGTAATGCGGTTCTTGAGGTAGCGGGCGGCTTGGGAGAAGGCCTGGCCCTTTTCAACCAGCGAACCGTCGACGGCTGCCGGATCTTCAACGCCCCAGTGGGCAGTCATCGGGTGGCCGATCCAGACCGGGCAGGCTTCGCCAGCGGCATTGTCGCAGACCGTGAAGATGAAATCCATTTGCGGCGCGCCGGGCTGCGCGAAGACGTCCCAGCTTTTTGAGCTGAACCCCGCCGATTCGTATCCGAGGCCGCGTAGCGTATCCAAAGCCAGTGGGTGGACCTCGCCCTTGGGCTGGCTACCAGCGGAAAACGCGCGGAATCGGCCCTTGCCTTCCCCATTCAAAATGGACTCGGCAAGGATCGATCGGGCCGAATTGCCGGTGCAAAGAAACAGGACGTTGTAAACGCGATCAGCGGTCATTGCAGGTTCTCCTTTGCGGTTGGCGCGCAGCAAGCGCAGACCTCGGTGGCCGGTGCGCATATCTCCGGGTGACCGGCGCAGCAGTCTTCCATCAGGAAGCGAACCAGCGCGCCCAGACCGTCGTAGTTGGCGGTGTAGATGATCGATCGGGACTCCCGCTGCTGGTTGATAAGGCCAGCGCGCTCCAGTTCCTTCAGATGGAACGACACGTTGGAGGGCGAGACCTCGGCCTTTTCGGCGATAGCACCGGCAGCCATTCCGTCCGGACCAGCCACCACCAGCATGCGGACGATATGGAGCCTTGTTTCCTGCGACAGTGCCGCAAATGACATCAGGGCTTGACGTTCTTCCATATTTCTACAATCCTTGAATTATTGAAACAGGAGTAGCCGAAATGAACGCACTCGACAAGCCCTTTCTCGAAACGGATATCAGCCTTGGCCACCTGCTCGACACAATCGACGGCGTCCGGGATCTGCCGTTGATCTTCTCTTACGACGGCCGCCCGGTGAAAGGTGGCTATCACGTGACCGAGGTGAAGGCGGGACAGTTCGCAGCGCTCGACTGTGGCGCTGAGCACGAGGAATGGTCCGAAATCTTCGTACAGCTGTGGGACATCGACGAGGACGACCGCACGCATATGCCGGCTCGAAAGTTCGCGGCAATCATCCGCAAGGTGTCAGAGCATTTGCGGCTGGATGGATTAGCAAAGCTGACTTTTGAAGTTAGTGACGGCGTCCGGCCGATGCAGCTTTACTGTGCAGCGACCCCTGCCGTGCATAGCGGCGCAGTTCATGTCGACCTGGTACCGCGGCCGGCGAGCTGCAAGCCGCGCGATCGCTGGCTCGCAGAAGAAAACCAGAAGGCCTCAGCTTGCTGTGGTCCAAAACAACAGGCAGGCTCGTGCTGCTCCTGAGTCCGCCCAATTAGGGTGAGTCCGGCGAATTGGGTGAATGCCTTGTTCTTTGGAATCAGCGAGATAGAATCCGCTCGATAAGGACGGCCGACAAACGAAAATCGATGCGAAGCACGGTCCAAGGGCCGTCGAAAACCGTCGATCCAGAGCGTTGTCATGCCCAAACCGTCCCGTTCGAAAGATCCCGTAGATCTGCGCGCAAACGCGCTCGATACCATCGCCGCCGTGCTGCCAATGGAACGCCGCGACGAGTTGGCGGAACTTCTGACCGATCAGGACGTCGAAACGCTACGCCACCTGGTCAACGAAGGCATGGGCGAAAATACCCTTCGGGCACTCACTTCTGATCTCGCCTATCTGCAGGCCTGGTCGCTGGCGGCGACAGGCACCTCTCTGCCCTGGCCGGCACCTGAGGCGATGCTGTTGAAATTTGTCGCACACCACCTGTGGGATCCGGCAAAGCGTGCTGACAACCCCAACCACGGCATGCCGGCCGATGTTGAGATGAGCTTGCGTGACCAACGTTTCCTGAAAGTCGTAGGTCCGCACGCGCCCGACACGGTGCGCCGGCGGCTGGCCACCTGGTCGACGCTGACGAAATGGCGCGGGCTTTCCGGCACCTTCTCCTCCCCTGCCCTCAAGTCTGCCATCCGCCTTGCCGTGCGCGCGACGCCACGGCCACGAAAACGCAAGAGTGCCAAGGCGGTCACCGCAGACGTGCTGGCAAAAATGCTGGCGACCTGCGCAAGTGGCAACCTGCGCGACCTCCGTGATCGGGCGATTTTGATGGTGGCATTTGCCTCCGGTGGCCGTCGCCGCAGCGAGATCGCCGGACTGCGCGTCGAGCAGCTGACCAAAGAGGCGCCGATCGCAGTATCCGATAGCCCTCCCCTCCCCTCTCTCGCCATTCATCTCGGCCGGACAAAAACATCGGGCGCCGATCATGACGAGGTCGTCTATCTCACCGGTCGTCCGGTGGAAGCGCTCGATGCTTGGTTCGCGGCTTCAAAGATCGATACCGGCGTTGTCTTCCGAAAGGTCGATCGGTGGGGCAATGTTTCGAAGCGGGCGCTAGAGCCGAGTGCGGTCAACGCCATCGTCAAGCAGCGGGCGGAGATGGCGGGGCTTCAGCCAGGGGAGTTTTCTGCCCATGGGCTGAGGTCGGGATACCTCACCGAGGCAGCCAATAGCGGCATTCCCCTGCCCGAGGCCATGGAGCAGTCGCGACACCGCTCAGTGCAACAGGCCTCAAGCTATTATAACAGCGCGACCCGGCGCAGCGGGAGGGCAGCTCGACTGATCTGACCGAGATCGCGGTACGTTGCGCAGGAGTTGCTCTTCGACTAAATTCGAACCGTGCTACCTTCCAACTCGATGTGACTGAAGCAGTTGCTAAGGAGAACGAGACACGCGATGAGTGACAATCTGGCAGTGAAGGTCCGACTTGTGCACGAGCAAGCCAAGCTGCCGCAATACAAAACGAGCGGTTCAGCAGGAGCCGACCTTTCTGCGGCGTTTAGCGGTCCGCCGATTGTCTTACAGCCAGGCCAACGGGCTGATATCCCGACAGGAATTTGGATCGAAATTCACGAGTCTCTCGAAGCACAGGTACGCCCGCGCTCTGGTCTTGCGTCACGCCACGGAGTGACCGTACTGAATGCCCCTGGAACAATTGACAGTGACTATCGCGGAGAGGTGATAGTCATTCTTCTAAATACGTCCGACAGGCCCTACACAATTCGGTCAGGCGACCGTATCGCACAAATGGTGCTTGCTCCTATATGCAAGGCTTCATTCGAACAAGTGTCCGCGCTTATTAGCTCCGAACGGGGCGTCTCAGGGATGGGAAGCACCGGACACTAGCGGCCGATCTCCACCTGCGCCGGCTTCGGGCTCCATGGAATCTTCCTTATGATCCATTTGTTAACTTCAGAAAGATCCTCGGCACTGGCCTCCAGTTTAAGTCTCAATAACTTCTCACTGTTGGGAGTCAGTTTCAGTCTTTGAAGCGCGAGTGCGAGCAAGAACTCACTCAGCGCCTCCCCGTGCGGCAAATGCTGGAGATCTACCATTCTTCCGACAAGGTCTGCCAGACGTTCGCTTTCGATCGGTGCATCCCGATAATCTAGCTCGATCGGGAGTGATGCTCTGAGAAAAGCTGCTTGTATTACTCCATCGTTGAAGCGGAAGAACGTCTCAGCTGCGATAACACAGTGATTGTACGCATCATTGATCAGTCGTTCTGATTGCTGTGTGTTCGGACCAGAGCGAATGTTAGCCACGATAGCCGCTATTGTAGTGAATACGTCGGCTTGGGCAGACTTGGAGCAGTCAACACTGGTGGGCCAAAAAGCAAAATTATCCCTGAGGTTTAATTTTCCATCAGGACCGTCCAGGAACAAATTGTCAATGAGACCATCGGAACTATCCAAAGCGGTGAGCCGCTCCTCTAGCTCATTTGGGAGCGAATCGTCCTCAACGAGAAGCGCCCGTTCCTCTTTCCAGCTCTCGGCCAAACGTTCACGATCAACTAAGATGTCAAACCACTTATGGAACCTATGCGTGGGCTGCTCTAGGTTGCTCTTAAGTGCAGAAGAAAACCCAGGAGACGAAGGCATTGCCGCAGTAGTGATGTAGATCCTGTGAGAGGCGGAGGCGTATTTGCGGAGGGCTCGGCTAGCCATAAGAAACTCAGCTCCGTGGCCCGTCGCTCCTCCAACAACCAAGACTGGAGCTTCGTCAACCTGCCAGTCTTTTTCACCGGACTCGATTTCCTTCAAGGTCAAGCTGCGGCACTCGGCCAGCCGTCCGCCTTGGGCTACGACCTCCTCTCTGATTGTCGAAGCAAGGATTGTCGACGAAGGGTCGTCGTCAAAATGAATGATAGCTTGTGTTGAGGCCGGGATACTCGTCGCCACAAGTGTCCTGACCCATTTTTTGAAGGCGTTGGTCAGAACCAATTTTTCGACGTCAATCCAGATCGCCCTGCGACCGTTTGCGATAAGGCTCGACTTGTAGGCACGAAACACTTCTTGACCAACTAATTGATGCAAGAATGTTCTGACGGCCTCGGGTCTGTCTGCAAGTTTAGGGACGAGCGCACGCGGACCTTCAGGAACAGCATGGAAGTGCTCACCGATGAGATTGATGGGGCGGCTATTCTTAGGGTCGATATGGGCACCATAGGGCTGGATTCCATGGGGATTTAGCTCCGGTTCGTACTCGAGATTTGCAAGGGTCGTCGTATCCATCGCACCGAGAGCGGCCGTGGAAAACAGCGTCACAACCATCTTCCGATCGGCGACCACATTTGAAATGTCCGTAGCCATTTTACCAGATTGGGAGGCCGAGATAAGCACGAGCTCCTTCCGATCCTTATGAAATGGATGCTTATCTTTACCATCATAAGACTTGAACGTCGTGATGACCGGAACTGTTTTTCGACCCTTCATAAGTACGGCTGCGAATGCAACACTCGCTATAGCCGACGTGTCGACATGAATACGCTGCACATCATCAGTCAGCAGCTTCAGCAGCCAAAACGCGCAGAAGAAAATTTCCGCACCCTCCGCAAGCGCGTGTGCTGCTCTAAGAAAGCGACGGTCCGCTCGACCGGAAGGCTTCACGAAATGAGCGGTGGGTCCAGCTTCCAGTAGTCCGCCGCGATCGCGGAATAGCTTGGTCAAACCCTGCCGTCGTATTGGGTCCAAATCAATCGAACTGGGAGGGTCAGCTCGGAAGGCTCGTGTGAAACGCACATTTCCGGAGCGATCGTAGACATACGCTCCAATCGGCACATCTCTCGCGATCGGCGCGAAAATGTCTGCTAGCTCGCTATCGAGGTTTTGCAGTTCGGTAGTGTGACTTTCAGGGAAAAGGACAATCACCAACTCAGGTGACAGATCATTTCTAGTATGGTCGGAAACAGCTGTAGTCAGGTCGATGGGATCAAATTCACCGGGCCCCGAAAAAATTACAAGCGTCGAAGCTCCATTGGGGACTTCAGCACTACGGCATCGAAACGAATAGAGACTATTCATTGATTACGGTCTCGGTTCAGGGGCAGCATTACGGTTATCAAAGTCCCGTCTGCCCACGCCCTAGGTTGGACAGGGCGACCGCCGTCAATCGAATCTTCCAGACCCTCGTCAACTCCGGACTGGTGATCAGGGACGCCTGCGACATGGACCAATGACAGCCTTCCAGACCGAACGCGGATAAATCCCCCATTTTCGCTCACCATGCGCATTATTCTAAAGAGCCCGTTCCCACTTGTTTCCCCCCCTTTAGTTGTCCCGCCTTTTCGAAAGCAAGCAAGTACAGCCTCGAACTCCTCATTAACGGATATCTGGCCGCCAAGTATGCCCAACGGTACTCGCTCCTTCTTTTGCAACCAAGTCTGAGCGAGGCCAGCACCACTATCGAAGATAGACAGTTCTACGAATTGCGCGTGTTGAGCGTCCGGGTGATCAGGGCGCCATGCTTGGAAGTAGTCTTCAATAGGCCTGTGCCCCGCCGCGCTAGGCGTCAGTTGATCGCGTTTGATATAGCGAGAGCCGATGAGGACACCTCGAGCCGAACGTCGGTAGACTTTTCCTGTACCGTCGGTCTGCGCGTGCTCATGCGTGTTGAGGAAAGCCTCGTACATCAGGCTTGCTGCAGCGCTGACCAACCTTGGGTCGGTGATAGCTCGAGATCGAGGTATAATTACTCGGCCTGCAGCGTGCAGTAAATCCGCGAAGTCGCGCCGGCTTCTAACAATATCACTATCTGGGCTATAGAGCCGATTTGGCCGAGCAAGTCTCTTGGCGTTGTCGATACAAATTAGCGGGAGTGTCGTTTTCGCGAATTCTCGAAGATCTCGGAGATGGCCAAAATGCATAGCCTCAACAAAAGGCAAAGCGGTTTCCAATGCCCTAGACCTTTCGATTGTTGCCCCTGCGTACCCACGAATTGAACGAGCAAAATTCAATGCCACCAAGCCAGTCACGGTTCGAGAGAAATTTCCGATCCCCACCTCGTCATTGCCGTCGGCATAAATTCGCAATCGAGTGTCTTCAGTCGCTTGACGAGCCCAAGTTATGATCAGTTGTATCAGCGAGGCCTGACCGCCGACAGCATCAGCCTTAAGCGCGTTTGGGAGCCTCAGTTCTTGATTGGGGTTTGCCAAAAGACTGTCGAGATGTGTTTCGAAATCACCGAGCGAGAAGCTTTTCTCGATACTAAGCAAAGCCTGTTCCCTCCAAACCTGAACGCTAAACTAATTGATCTAAATCTACTTAGTTTCGATTTTCTTATGGTTGTGGAAGCAACCAGTCGCGAATAAGCAATCGACAGTAATCGGCGCTCGGCGCAATGAGTTTTTACGACGCACCACCATCGCTCCATCGAACCTTTCAAACGCATGATATCAGAGCCTTAACGCGTAGTTACCTAACTGCGTGCCTGTCATCAGCGTTCCGAGCTCTACCAGTTCCTCTCTCTCGAGAAAGACCGCTTCCGGCATGGCGTCTCCTTATGTTATGGCAGAAAGTTGCCAGCCGGAAACTTCTAACAGCGTGGAACAAATATCGCTATATTATCAATCGCCTAACGCTCTGATAGTTACAAAAACAGACACTCCAGTGGGCCCGGTATGGAACTGCGGAAGTGGTAAATTCGAGAAAACTCTTCTCTGGCGTATAGCGTTCAGCCATCTTGGAATATCTCTTCTGTCAATGGTCATTTACGCCGACCGCTTTCCGGCCTCCCCGTTCAACCGCAATAGCGCCATCACCATCGGCCCCAGCGAAAACTCTCCGCGCGCTGCCCGGTTGGTGAGATCACGCAGATAGCCGCCGGCCGAATTGATGTGCCCTGCCCTCTCCAGGATACAGGCAATCGCAACCGCTGCATTTTCAGGGCCCATGGTTTCGCACGCCTCCTGGTAAGCGGACGGGCTGACACCCAGCATCGACCTCACCACAACCGCGGCCGACATCAGATCCCGCCACCCACCCACAGAACCGGCCGGACCGTAGTCGATAATTTGCGGGCATGCCTTCAGCACAACACCTAAAGGAAAGGCCTTCAGCGTCTCAGTTTCAGGCCTGCGGTCGTTGCTCGGCTTTTCGCCCTGCTCTTTTTCAGAGCTAGGTTCAAGTTCACTGAAGGATTCGGGTTTTGAATTCTGTATGTGCTGCTCAATATGAGCATCATTGGTGCTATTAAATTCTGAATTTGACTGCGTATCCAACAGATTAAGGATTTCCTCGCGCAGAAGCTCCAGTTCGTCGAGGATACTGGCGACATCAGCGATCGTTGGAGAGCGTGGAATGCGGGAAACGAGGTCGATGTACATAGCCTCGATCGCCATCCAGTCGCCGTCAGCCCCCTCTTCTATGGCCGCAGTGATAAGCTTCCGGACATCCCGGCGGCAGATTGTCAGGTTTTCTTTCGCCTTGCGGAATGCGGAACGAGCAGCGACAACTTTCTGTGCGATGACGGCAAGCTCTTCTGACCGGGCAAGGATTGGCGAAAGGTCGAAACCAAACGCGTTCTCGATCTCGCCAGCGCCGTTTTTTCTCGCATAGCGCTTGCCGTTGGCACTGTCCTTGCGGACAATTAGGCCCGCATCGACCAAAAGCGCGAGATGGCGACGCAGCGTGGCGCCTGCCATGCCGTGGGCTCTCAGGATCAATTGAGCGTTTGAGGGAAACACGACGAGTTGCGCATCCTGGCGCAATTCGTTTTCCGGATAGAAGCTCAGGAGCGCGTCGAGCACGGCAAGGCTATTGGACTGCAAGCCGAGCTCTTCTCTCGCTTCCGAGGCATCACGGAAGACTTTCCATTTCTCAACGGTTTTGCCAGCCTTGATATCGTTTGTGGCCACTTGCCGCCTGACCAAGGCGAGCGTCATCGGCCGCCGCCCAAAAGGCGTCGTCACACTTTTTGTCTGCATTTCTTTCACCTCTCAAAAGGCAAAGAAAAGGCTCCGCCAAAATGGCAGTGACTCTTGACTGTGATTCCGGGAAATGCGATTCTCTAAGCGACCAAACTGAGAGAGGCCTTCTGGAACACCGTTTCGGAGGGCTTTTTCTTTGCTCTAACGATCCTTCCCTGGTTGATTAGCGTCCTGCTTCGACTGCTTGAACGAAGCATAGATTTCTGGGAGTGCCGACATTAGGTATTCCGCAAAATCGGGAGCGGCCTTCTTGTCGATCATTAAAGTCAGTGTACGCTTGTCTTGCTTGTAACGAGCGGCCTTGGTGCCGTCCTGAGCTTTCCAGACTTCCGCGTCAGTCTTCACTACCTTTGTCTTCTTGGGGGTCACCGCTTCAAATATTCGAGCGAAACGCTCGTCAGAATTCAAGCTTTTCACCGCATCGTCATTGAGTAACGTACGGGCAATCTCGGGAGCGCCATCTTGGCTTAGGCGACCTGACAATTCGTACCAACGGTCGCGGCCCGTTTTAGGGGCAGCGCCGATCAAGCGAATAATATCTGCTGGAAGTTGCTTGGCAGCTTGGATCAAGCGGGAAAGATTGCTTTTATCAACTGCGAGCGCCGCCATGATGATTGGCCGCTGAAACCCACCGGCTTCAAGCTCTGCGGCGTATAGGGCGCGCTCGATAAATGAAAGATCCTGCCGAGCGCTGTTCTCTTGCCCTTGCGCCAGAACCAACTCGTCATCCGACAAGGTGCGAACTGCAGCCTTCACTTGGATGCCGGCAGCCTTCACTGCTCTCAGGCGTCGGCGCCCATAGGCAATTTGGTATCGACCTTCAACAGACGGGTGAGGGCGCACGAGGATGGGGACCTGCTGACCGTGCTCCTTTATGTTACGAGCGAACTCTTCGAATTGCTCGGGAGACTCTTCCAAGCGGTCTGCCACTAGCGGCGCATCAATGAGATCAGGATCAAGTTCCGTAAGCGACTGAGACTTCAAAAGCTCGATGGAACGCGAGACAGCACCTATCGCACCACGGGAGGAATACTGCGGAGTGGCAGGATCTTGTGCGGTAATCTCTTCGGAGTTTCCGGCTGGCAACTTTGGTCCAGCGAGATCGGATAGCAAATGTTTTCTAGCCATTAGTAGCCCCCTCGGATGTCGAGATTGCCGCCCCACAATAAGCGGTTTCCCGAAAGTTTCCGGCTGACAACTTCTGCGCTTTGTCCTGAGATGCGAGCGTCATCATTTCCGTCCCCATGCGCTTTGAATGAGGTGCGCGATTTCAGTGTTTACATTGTCGAGCGACTCCATCGCGCGGTCGTAGGTCGCCCGCGTAAACTGGTCACGGCTGACTTCATAGAGCGTCTGCTTGGTAATCCCCGCGTCGGAGATAGCTGTGCTTTTCAACATTGGGTGATTGAGGACATGGTCACCAAACATTGTCCTCATAAACGACACCATCTGGTTCTGCGGACCATCACCGGGCTCGTAGCGAGTGACTAGGTACCGCATCCAGTCGTAATTCATGCTTCCGCCTGCATCGGCGACAACGCTCAGCAACTCCGACGTCATCAAAAGAAACTGGCACATGGACATGACGTCCAGCATCTGCGGATGGACTGTCACAAGGACGGCGGTCGCTGCACACAGAGCGGAAATGGTGAGAAAGCCAAGCTGTGGAGGGCAGTCGACGACCACGACATCATAGTCGTCTGCGACTGAGGCGATAGCGTCGTCCATGCGCGTGAAGAAGATGTTCTTCCGATCATTGGAGCCCAAGACTTTCGCCGTATCGTGCTCGAACTCCATCAGCTCGAGGTTGCCTGGCACCAGATCAAGGTTGGCGAAATAGGTCTTCTTGATCACGTCTTTCAACGGGCGACGTTCAGCGTCATAGCGCATCGCACCGTAGAGCGTTTCATTGTCCTTGACGTCGAACTCCGGCTGGAAGCCGTGCAGTGCCGACATACTGGCCTGCGGATCAAGATCGATGGCAAGAACACGATAACCGTTCAGCGCAAGATATTGCGCCAAGTGCGCTGCAGTCGTCGTCTTTCCGCTGCCACCTTTGAAATTGACAACAGTGATGACCTGCAAATGCTCTTTGCCCGAGCGTTTGGGTGAGTAGCGGCGATCGTTCTTCCCGGTTAGATCGAGGTATTCGCGTAGGGCCTGAATCGTTTCGACCGTATAGGAGCGGCGATTGTTGTTGCCAATTTCCGGCTGCGGACCTTTCCCTTCGATCGAGAGGTGACGAAGGTATCCATCGTTGACACCGATAAGCTTTGCAGCTTCCGTCGAGGAGAAGGAGCGCAAAGTTTTGCGCGCCTCTGGCGGATACAACTTCACGCGATGTTCGTGCAAGGCACCGGAGAGGTCTCGCGCGTGGGCAGCGATCAGTTTATGAATAGCCTTTTGAAGCTGAGCCGGATTTTCCACGAGTTCCTCTCGTACACACGGTAATTTTCGTAAACACACCTATTTACCGTGGATAGGACAACCGATTTCACTACGGTTTGCAAGATATTTAAAGTTAATCAATAGTTAACGTGTTTTTGGCGAATCCCCTTTGTGCCACGATTCAACCAATGTTATTCGACAGTTAGGCCCGTTTACACTCTTATGGGAAGCGGACGGAAAATGCAGATCTGCAGAATAAGGCAGCTGTTTTGCACACGTCTAGCGGCACTCTCAGGGTTGGTTGTCGCCACGACTCGGTAGAATCACCGTCTGCAGATCTGCAGATAGCCACACGCCTTTTCAGATGATCTTTCTCCCGCATGTCCACGTCATGCGGAGACCAAGATGCAGATTATCACCATTTCGCCAGATCGATATGTCGATCATTCAAACCATCTGAGGCAGATGCACAGCCTACGCGCCGCAGTCTTTGGCGAACGCCTGGAATGGGCTGTCTCGATCACCGACGCGGGTGAGCGTGACGAGTACGACGATCTCAACCCGACTTACATACTCGCGGCCACTGATGACGAAAGGGTCATCGGCTGCGCCCGGCTGCTTCCGGCATTGGGGCCGACCATGCTGGAGCAGACATTCCCGCAACTTCTGGCACCTGGTTCGCTCGATGCATCCGCCAGCATGATCGAGAGCTCACGCTTCTGCGTCGACACCTCGTTGCCTGCGGAGAGGGGAGGGGGCCAGCTCCATCTCTCGACACTTACGATGTTTGCCGGGATCATCGAGTGGTCGATGGCAAACGGCTACGACGAGATCGTCACCGCAACCGACCTGCGCTTCGAGCGCATCCTGAACCGGGCCGGATGGCCGATCAAACGACTTGGCGAACCTGTGGCGATCGGTAACACTGTGGCGGTCGCTGGAGCCCTCCCAGCCAATCGGCAAAGCTTTGAACGGGTTTGCCCGCAGGGCTACCATTCGATGGCCGGCAAGGATTACGGTCGTCAGATCCGGAGCGCTGCGTGACCCAGCTCCGCTCCCATCCCCGGTTGGTCCGTAAACTGCAGGACGCCCTCGGCGACCAGCTATGCGTCGCGCTTGATGACGCGACGGTGGTCGAAATCATGCTCAACCCCGACGGCCGGCTATTCATCGAACGGCTGGGGCACGGCGTGGCACCAGCGGGCGCGATGACCTCTGCCGCCGCCGAAGTTGTCATCGGCAGTGTTGCGCATGCCCTGCAGTCGGAGGCGGACGACGAGCGGCCGATCATCTCTGGCGAACTTCCGATTGGTGGACACCGCTTCGAGGGGTTATTGCCACCGGTGGTCTCCGCACCGGCATTCACGATCCGCCGTCGTGCCTCGCGTCTCATTCCACTGACAGAGTATGTGAAGTCGAAGGTGATGACCGAAGCCCAGGCATCGGCAATTCGAAGCGCGATCGATGCGCGGATGAACATCGTCATCTCCGGGGGCACCGGTTCCGGAAAAACGACGCTTGCCAACGCCATCATCGCCGAGATCGTCACCGCGGCCCCAGACGATAGGATGGTCATTCTCGAAGACACCGCCGAAATCCAATGCGCGGCCGAGAATGCCGTGTCCCTACATACCAGCGATACGATCGACATGGCGCGTCTGCTGAAAAGCACGATGCGCCTGCGTCCCGATCGCATCATTGTCGGCGAGGTCCGTGACGGTGCGGCACTGACGCTGCTCAAGGCCTGGAACACCGGCCACCCCGGCGGCGTCACCACGATCCATTCCAACACCGCCATGTCAGCCTTGCGCCGGCTCGAGCAACTGACGGCGGAAGCCAGCCAGCAGCCAATGCAGGAGGTGATCGGCGAAGCCGTCGATCTGGTCGTCTCTATCGAGCGAACGGGAAAGGGGAGGCGGGTCCGTGAGGTGATCCACCTCGAAGGATACCGCAACGGCCGCTACCAGACCGAACATTATGCCCAGATCGATGAGGACGGCCATGTCGCGTAAAATCACTACTCTCCTTACCTGCGCGGCGCTGGCCGCCTTCTCTGTCGGTCTTGCAGAATCGGCACTCGCATCCTCGGGAGGCGGCGGTCTTCCCTGGGAATCGCCGCTGCAACAGATCCAGCAATCGATCACCGGACCCGTCGCCGGTTTCATCGCGCTGGCCGCGGTTGCCATCGCCGGCGCCATGCTGATCTTCGGAGGCGAGTTGAATGATTTCGCGAGGCGACTTTGCTACGTCGCGTTGGTGGGCGGGGTACTCCTCGGTGCTACCCAGATCGTTGCTCTCTTCGGCGCAACCGGAGCCTCGATCGGCGCGGCTCACGCACAGGTCGAGCAAAACACTCCCGAAACGACGATGACGCCGGCCACAGCGGGGGAGGGGGCTCATGGCTGAGGCCGGATCTTCCCTGGCGCGCTCGCGTGTGCACAGGGCATTATCGCGTCCGAACCTGTTGATGGGCGCCGACCGCGAACTCGTGCTTCTGACGGCGCTGGCCGCCATCATCCTGATCTTCGTGGTCCTGACCTGGTATGCGGCACTCTTCGGCATCGCGTTCTGGCTGGTCGCGGTCGCGGCGCTGCGCATGATGGCCAAATCCGATCCACTGATGCGGCGGGTCTATCTCCGCCACATCTCTTACAAGACGTCGTATCGCGCGACGTCGTCGCCGTGGCGCAAGTTCTAAGAGATGGTAGCGCTCAAATCATTCCGCCATTCCGGACCGTCCTTTGCCGATCTCGTGCCTTATGCCGGCCTCGTCGATAATGGGGTCATCCTGCTGAAAGACGGCTCCCTGATGGCCGGTTGGTATTTTGCGGGACCGGATAGCGAGAGCTCGACCGACGCCGAGCGCAACGAGGTGTCGCGTCAGATCAATGCCATCCTTTCGCGTCTGGGCTCGGGATGGATGATCCAGGTCGAGGCTATCAGGGTGCCAACGGGCGATTATCCGAATGAGGGTGAATCCCACTTTCCCGATCCTGTCACACGCGCCATCGACGATGAGCGGCGGGCGCATTTCCAGAAGGAGAGGGGTCATTTCGAGAGCCGGCACGCTCTGATCCTGACCTGGCGGCCGCCGGAGCCGAGGCGCTCCGGCCTGACGCGGTATATCTACTCTGATGCTGCTAGCCGCTCCGCCACCTATGCCGACAAAGCGCTGGAAGCGTTTCTGACCTCGATCCGAGAGGTCGAGCAGTATCTTGCCAATGTCGTGTCGATCCGCCGGATGAAGACGCGAGAGACAACAGAGCGCAGTGGGTTCCGTGTCGCGCGTTACGACGAACTCTTCCAGTTCATCCGTTTCTGCATCACCGGTGAGAACCATCCGGTGCGCCTGCCGAATATCCCGATGTATCTCGACTGGCTGGTGACGGCCGAGTTGCAGCATGGCCTGACCCCAATGGTCGAGAACCGCTTTCTCGGCGTGGTGGCGATCGACGGCCTTCCGGCCGAAAGCTGGCCGGGCATTCTCAATACGCTCGACCGGATGCCACTCACCTATCGTTGGTCGTCCCGCTTCGTCTTCCTCGACGCCGAGGATGCGAAGGCAAGGCTCGAGCGCACTCGGAAGAAGTGGCAGCAGAAAGTACGGCCGTTCTTCGATCAGCTTTTCCAAACCCAGAGTCGCTCGGTCGATCAGGATGCCATGTTGATGGTAGCGGAAACCGAGGACGCCATTGCCGAAGCTTCCTCGCAGCTCGTCGCCTATGGCTATTACACACCGGTCATCGTGATATTTGAAGAAGACCCCGCCCGCCTTCAGGAAAAGTGCGAGGCCATCCGCCGGCTGATCCAGGCCGAAGGTTTTGGCGCACGCATCGAGACGTTGAACGCGACGGACGCCTTTCTCGGCAGCCTGCCCGGCGTCTCCTACGCAAACATTCGCGAGCCGCTGATCAACACGCGCAATCTCGCCGATCTTATCCCGCTGAACTCCGTCTGGTCGGGCAATCCTAACGCGCCTTGCCCATTCTATCCGCCGGCCTCGCCGCCCTTGATGCAGGTGGCATCCGGTTCGACGCCGTTTCGACTAAACCTGCATGTCGAAGATGTTGGACATACTCTGATCTTCGGCCCGACCGGGTCGGGAAAGTCGACGTTGCTGGCGCTGATTGCAGCGCAGTTCCGGCGCTATGCAGGCTCTCAAGTCTTCGCCTTCGACAAGGGCGGCTCGATGCTGCCGCTGACGCTCGGTCTCGACGGCGATCACTACCAGATCGGTGGCGATATTGGCGCGTCGGCCATTGGAGAAGGAAAGGTGCTTGCCTTCTGCCCGTTGGCAGAACTGTCGACTGACGGCGACCGTGCCTGGGCCTCCCAGTGGATCGAGATGCTGGTGGCGCTGCAAGGTGTGACCATCAACCCCGATTATCGCAACGCCATCTCCAGGCAGTTGGGGCTGATGGCGGAATCCCGTGGCCGCTCGCTGTCGGACTTCGTCTCGGGCGTGCAGATGCGCGAGATCAAGGACGCGCTGCACCACTACACCGTCGATGGTCCGATGGGCCAGTTGCTCGACGCCGAGCAAGACGGTCTGGCGCTTGGCGCCTTCCAGTGCTTCGAGATCGAGGAACTGATGAACATGGGCGAGCGCAATCTCGTCCCCGTTCTTACCTACCTGTTTCGTCGCATCGAGAAACGCCTGACCGGGGCACCCAGCCTGATCATCCTCGACGAGGCCTGGCTTATGCTTGGCCATCCGGTGTTCCGCGACAAGATCCGGGAATGGCTGAAGGTGCTGCGCAAGGCCAACTGCGCCGTGGTGCTCGCCACCCAGTCGATCTCGGATGCGGAACGATCCGGGATCATCGACGTGCTGAAGGAATCCTGCCCCACGAAAATCTGCCTGCCGAACGGCGCTGCCCGTGAACCGGGTACCCGCGAGTTCTACGAGAGCATCGGCTTCAACGACAGACAGATCGAGATCGTCGCCACCGCATCGCCGAAACGTGAATACTACGTCGCGTCGCCGGAGGGCCGAAGGCTCTTCAACATGGCGCTCGGTCCGGTCGCGCTCTCGTTTGTCGGGGCGACGGGTAAGGAAGATCTCAAGCGCATTCGAACCCTTCGTTCCGAACACGGGGCCGCCTGGCCTCTCCATTGGCTCCAGCAAAGGGGGATCGCCCATGCCGAAACACTTTTCCCGACCTCTTGAGATACGACGTGCGCTCATCGCTACGACCGTGCTTGCGCTTGCGTTGCCACTTCCGGCCCGGGCCGGCGGCGTGACGGGCCAGGCGACCGAATGGACACAGATCGCCAACAATACCGAACTGATTTCGCTGGTCGGCAAGTCGGCCGAGCAGGTCAATAACCAGATCACCCAGATCTCGCAGCTTGCCGAGCAGATTCAGAACCAGATCAACATCTACAACAACATGCTGCAGAACACCGCCCAATTGCCAAACCATATCTGGGGTCAGGTCGAGAATGACCTGAAGAACCTGCAGACCGTTGTCGCGCAAGGGCAGGGGGTCGCCTTCTCGATGGGGAACGTCGATGACGTGCTCAAGCAGCGCTTCCAGAGCTTTTCCGAGATGAAGAGCAATCTGCCGGATGGTGCAAGCTTCTCGTCCACCTATCAGAACTGGTCCGACACCAACCGAGACACGATTGCTGGATCGCTGAAGGCTGCGAACCTAACGGCCGATCAGTTTTTGAGCGAGGAAAGCACCATGTCGTCCCTGCGGTCGATGTCGGAAACGGCCGACGGGCAGATGAAGGCGCTGCAGGTCGGACACCAGATCGCCGCCCAGCAGGTCGCGCAGATGCAAAAGCTGCGCGGTCTCGTTTCTCAGCAGATGACGATGATGGGCACCTGGTTCCAGTCTGAACAGGCGCAAAAGGATTTGGCCCAGGCGCGTCGGGAAAAATTCTTCAGTGGAAGCGAGCATGACATCCGCGGCGGGCAGACGATGGAGCCCCGCTGGTGAGCCCGCGCCTTGTCATCATACTTGTTGTCGTGGGGATCATCGTGTCCGGCGTCGGCATCGCCAGATGGATTGTCCAATCAGGTCCGGCTTCGATGTCCGGAGTGGGACAAGCATCTCCAGAGGCTGCATCCGATGCAGACCGCCGCGCTCGCCGAGAGAAGTTCTTTGGCGGCAACGCCGAGCGCGACATTCGCGGTGGCCAGGAGATGAAGCCGCGATGGTGATGGTTCCTCCCTCCCGGCACCTGGAACTCGGCTTCGTCGCAATCGGTCTCATCCTGATCGCAAGCGTGCCGGCCTTTGCGCAGCAAGGCCAGGTGCTGACCACGCTGGAGAACTCCGTCGTCTCGGCCGCCAAAGGCTGGGAGACGACGGTGATGAATGCAGCCCGGTCGCTGTTCTGGATCCTGGCGGGCATTGAGGTCGGCATCGCCGCGGTTTGGCTGGCGATAAACGCCGCCTCGCTCGACAGCTGGTTTGCAGAACTGGTGAAGCGCATCATGTTCATCGGGCTGTTCGCCTTCATCCTCGATCGCGGACCGGCCTTCGCCAAGGCTGTGGTCGACAGCCTCTACCAGATCGGCGCCGGCGGTGGTTCGGCCTCGCCCGCCAATATCTTTGACGCTGGCATTCGTGTCGCGACCAAGATGTCGGAACAGGCGAAGTTTGGCCTCTTCGAGGATAACTCCCTGGCGATCGCCGCTGTCTTCGCCATGGTCGTGGTGGTCGTCTGCTTCTCGCTGGTTGCTGCGATCTTCGTCTCGGTCATGGTGGAGATGTATGTCGGCCTGCTCGCCGGCATGATCATGCTCGGTTTGGGTGGCACATCCTACACCAAGGATTTTGCCATAAAATATCTGGTCTACGCTTTCTCCGTCGGTATGAAGCTGATGGCGCTGGTAATGATCGCCAAGATCGGCTCCGACATCCTGCTTGGACTTGCGGAAGCGCCGACAGCAACCTCGGAACAGTTCATCACCACACTGGCGATCGCCGGCATCTCTGTCGTGGTCTTCGTCATCGCCATGTATGTGCCGCCGATCCTTCAAGGCGTGGTCCAAGGCGCCTCCGTTTCCGGCGGTATGGAAGCCATCCGCCACGGTGGACACGCCGCATCTTTTGCGGCGGGTGCCGGCTTTCTGGCGACGGCAGCAGCCAGCAGAGGGTTTCAGGCTGCAAGTGCGGCAAGGGCAGGGGGAGCATCCCTTGGCAGTGCCGCAATGCGCGGTATGGAGGCTGGCATCGGTGGCGCTGCGAGTGCTGTCGGTTCCGCGGCCAAGGACAAGGCGATCGTCTCGCCCGGGGCCTATGCCGGATCGCTGTTGGGCTTAGCCAATGCCAAACTCGACCAGCAGTCGGGCCGGACCGCATCGCCGCCTCCACCACCGCCACTTAACGAGACCAAATAACTGGAGGCCGATCAGCCATGGCCGGACACAATCCGCTCGATAATCCCGATCTTGCCAATCCCTATATCGCCGCCCGCAACGAATGGAACGAGCGCTATGGCTCCTACGTCAGATCCGCCACCGCCTGGCGCATCGTCGGCATAACAGGCATGACCATGGCTGTGATCGGCTTTGGCTACGCGCTCTACCAAAGCACGCAGGTCAAGCTCGTTCCCTATATCGTCGAGGTCGACAAGCTCGGCACGGCCGTCAATGCCGGCTTCCCGCAGCAGATCGAATATGCCGATCCGCGCGTGGTGCGTGCGACCCTCGGCAGCTTCGTGTCGAACTTTCGAAGCGTCACGCCGGATGCGGTCGTGCAGAAACAGTACATCGACAGAACTTATGGGCTGCTGAGGACATCCGATCCGGCGACCGAGAAGGTCAATGCCTGGTTTCGCTCCAACTCACCGTTCGAGAAAGCGAAGAACTCGACGGTGGCCATCGAGGTCAACAATATCGTCGCGCTGTCGAACCAGAGCTACCAGTTGGATTGGACCGAATTCGAGCGCGACCGGCGCGGCAAGGAAACCGCCGTCCGCCGTTTCCGCGGCATTGCCACCGTGACCCTGACTCCGCCGCAGGACGAGGGCGTCATCCGCTTGAACCCCATCGGTCTTTATCTCCGCGACTTCGACTGGACAGCACAGCTTTGAAAGGCACGGCCCCGAACATGATCATCCCGCGAACAAGCACACAGGCCACGCTGACGGGCGCTCTCGCCTCGGCACTGTTGGCGTTTTCAGTGGTCGCTCCTCTGCATGCATATGCTGCCGATGGCGTCACCGCCAACGAAGCAAAAGGCATGGGCATCTCCACACAGTGGCGCGGCTCCCGCGGGCTGGTGACCAAGGGTGCCGACGGCAAGGTGATCTTCCTCTACGGCGAGGTCCAGCCATCCGTCGTCTGCTCCCCGCTACAGGTTTGCGATATTGAATTGCAAGGCGGCGAGGTCGTCCGCGACGTGCTGGTCGGTGACACCGTGCGCTGGAAGGTGGAACCCGCAACTTCAGGTGCTGCCGGAGGACAGGCCATCCACCTGATCGTCAAACCATCGGAGCCGGGTCTTGTGACCTCGATGGTGGTGACGACGTCGCGGCGGACCTATCACATCCAGCTCAAGTCCCATTCGACACAATACATGGCGCGTGTCGGCTTCGAATATCCGGAAGATGTCTCAGCAAAGCTTGCCGACATCAATGCGCGGATCGAGGCCAGCACCATCCCGGGTGCCGGCGTACCCGCCGAGCAATTGAACTTCAGCTATTCCGTTTCGGGCAGGGCCGGTTGGAGACCGACGCGGGTCTATTCCGACGGTCTCAAGACCTACATCCAGTTCCCGCGTTCGATCTCCGGCCAGGACGCGCCGGTGCTGTTCGTCACGTCAGGCGGGCAGAACAGGATCGTCAACTACCGCATGAAGGGCGACATGATGGTCGTTGACTACCATGTCGATCGCGCGGTGCTCGTGTCGGGGGTCGGTTGGAAACAGGAAAAGATCACCATCAAGCGGGGAGGGCGGTAATGAACATCCCTCTCTCCCGTTCGCGCGCCTTGCGACCTCTCCGCAATTTTGCCACAGCCTGCGCCATCGTCATCCTTCTATCCGGATGCCAGTCGATAGGGACTGACAGTGTCGTGGCCAGCAGCGCGCCACCGGAAATCTCCGGTCCTGCGGCCAGCGCAATCGCCGGCGATATGGTGAGCCGTCTTGCCGAACAGATCGGACCGGGAAAAGCGACCGTTGCGCTCAAGACGGATACCTCGCCGTTCGGACAGGCTCTGGAAGCGGCGCTGAAGGGATGGGGTTATGCTGTCGTCACCGACCAGAAGACAGATAGCGGCACAACCGTCATCCCGCTCGCCTATGTGATCTTGGACGTCGATGGTCAGGTGCTAGCTCGGCTTTCGACAAACAGCGTCGAGCTCGGCCGCGCTTATTCCGTCACGGCAAGTGGCGCGACGCCCGCGAGCGCCTTGTCGCTCATGCGACGCGGGTGAGGGAGGGTCATATGGTGCAATCCCTCAATCTCGGCGGCGCTCCAAACAGTCAGGCCCCATCCACTATCCGGCGGATCAACCGCCTGCCGATCGTCGTCATCATCGTCCTGGCGGTCGCGTTTCTTGGTGTCATCTTTTACGGGCTTGCCTCGCGTGGGCTCTACTTCGGCAGGTACACCGGCCCGGGTACCAGTTCGGGAAATCCGGCGTCAACGTTCGCCGACCAGATCAAACGCGGCGTCACCGACGGAATTATCGGCGAGCCGCAGCAACAAACCACCTTCCAGCCGACGCCGGTCGAGAAAAAGCACGCGGAAGAAAAGACCGACAATCCTTTCACACAACAGCCAGGGCAACGCGAGGTGCAGCAGCGCGGTCAGGACCTCGAAGCGGAAGCGGTCTGGCGGGCTCGTCTTCAGCGAGAACAACAGGAGCAGCTTCTGCGTGAACAGCAGCGCCAGCGGATGGCCCGCCTGCAGGCGAACAACGCCGCCTATGACGCACCGCTTGCGGTCGATCGCGGTAAGCTGGACGGGCGTGCTGAAACCAATGATGCGGTCGCGGACACGGCAGCAAGACCCACGACGACATCGACAAACACCGGAAGCTCCCCCGATCTCTATGCAGCAGCGCTCCGCGCCGGGCTCGGTGGTCAAAACGTTGATCCCAATGCCCAAGGCGCCAAGGAAGACTTCTTAAATGCCGACTTGAAGGAGCTTGGCTACTTGCCGAACCGGGTCGTACCTCAACAATCGCCCTTCGAATTGAAGCGAGGTTCGGTCATTCCGGCGACGCTGATCACGGGCATCAATTCAGATCTTCCCGGCCGGATCACCGCCCAGGTGAGCCAGAGCGTTTACGACAGCGCGACCGGGCACCGTCTGCTTATTCCGCAGGGGACAAAACTCTTCGGCCGCTACGACAGCAAGGTGTCCTTCGGACAGAAACGCGTTCTCGTCGTGTGGACCGATATCATCTTCCCGAACGGTTCGACTTTGCAGATCGGGGGTATGTCGGGGACGGATGCGCAAGGGTATGGTGGTTTCAGTGACAAGGTGAACAACCATTATTTGAAAACGTTCGGCTCGGCGGTGCTGATCGCCCTGATCGGCACGGGTATCGACATGGCCGTTCCGGAAAGCTCGACGCTCGCGACCCAGGACACGGCCTCGGATGCGACGCGGCGGAATTTCGCGGAGACGTTCGGCCGGGTTGCCGACAGGACCATCCAGCGCAATATGGATGTTCAGCCAACGCTTGAGATCCGACCGGGTTACAAATTCAACATACTCATCGATCAGGACATAGTTTTTCCGATGGCTTATAGAAATTGAACCAGTCGTTGTCTTACAAGCCACGCGATGGGTACGCGAGGCATCTGGGCCTCACGACTGCCCTTGCGGCACTACCGTACTATGGGCAGAAACGGTCGACGCATGAAACGACCGCAGCTCGCCTTTCTGAAGAAGTCCGCGGATTAGAAACCTGGATCGTCCATTCCCCGAACCGGGCCGGCTCCATTTCTCGCGGCAGTGCGGCTCTGTCATCAGATCTCGAAATAGCCTCCATCTCTAACGATCTTCAGATGCCGCTGAGCCTACGCAAAGACAGCAGCTCAATGACCTTTGCATTTGAAAAGATCGCCTCTTTTGCTGGATCGCGAGATGTTGCTCCCAGCTCGCAGCAATAATCCGGCCTATCGTATGGGCGCTGCTGCCGGTCCAACGCGGTCCTCAATACACGCTCCACGGAAAGGAGCTGGACGGTGTCTATCGTCCAGACCCGTGTGATTCATGGCATCGCTTTCATGAGCTCCGCAGGGCTCGCGCACGGATAAATGGCCGACCATCCAGTCTATTCACTTGCATAGACATACAGGTCTGTATATGTGTGGATGGGGGGATTGGGCTGTCAAATCCTCCGTATAACCCGTTACATCTCAAGGGAGGTTTTTATGTCCGAGCACATCTACACCCAGACCATCAACGGAGTTGCTGCGCCCATCGTCAGCACTTTCGACGTGATCAATCCAGCGACCGGCGCAGTCTTCGCGCAGGCGCCGGAATGCACGCCTGAGCAGGTCGAGGAGGTCATGCACGCTGCGCACGAGGCCTTCAAGACGTGGCGCAACGCCAAGGATGAGCGTCGCACAGCGCTGCATGCCGCAGCGACCATCATCGAAGCGAACACAGAACGGCTCGTCGCCATCCTCGTGAAAGAGCAGGGCAAGCCAAAGGCTGACGCCGGTATCGAGATCTTCGCAGCGACGATGGTCTTCCGCTACTATGCCGACCTTGAGATCGCTCCGGACGTCATCCAAGACGACGAGGTTGCGTACTCCGCCGTCATCCGCCAGCCCATCGGCCCCGCAGTCGCCATCACGGCCTGGAACATCCCCATCATCCTCGCAACCTGCAAGGTCGCGCCGCTGTTGGCTGCCGGCAACACGGTGATCCTCAAGCCCTCGCCGTACACCCCGCTAACTACCCTGCTCCTGGGCGAGCTGCTGCGCGACGTCTTCCCGCCCGGCGTGCTCAACGTCGTCAGCGGTGGCATGAGCTTCGGTCCAGAACTGACGCAGCACCCGCTTACCCGCAAGATCACGATGACGGGCTCAACGGCCACCGGCAAGAAAGTAGCCGCGGCCGCTGCGGCCGGCGTCAAGCGCGTTACGCTTGAGCTCGGCGGAAACGACGCCGCAATCGTGCTCGAGGATGCTGATCCTAAGGTCATCGCGCAACGCATCTTCTGGGGCAGTTTCCGCAACTCCGGTCAGCTCTGCATCGCTGCCAAGCGAATATATGTCCACGAGAGCATCGTCGCCGAGGTCACTGAGGAACTCGCCGCGATCGCCAGAAGTGTCACGCTCGGAGACGGCATGGATGACAACACCCAGCTCGGTCCCTTGCAAAACCTGGCACAGTTCGAGAAGGTCAGCGACATCGTTGAAGATGCGCTGGTCAAAGGCGCGAGGGCAGTCACCGGCGGTCACAAGCTGGATCGTGACGGCTACTTCTACGCACCGACGATTCTGGCGAACGCCCGCCACGGTATGCGGGTTGTCGACGAGGAACAGTTCGGACCGGTCATGCCGATAATCTCGTTCTCCGACGTCGAGGAGGTACTGAAACTGGCCAACGACACGGAGTTCGGTCTCGGTGGTTCGGTCTGGACGAGCGACTCCGCTCGTGGAGCCGCACTCGCGCGGCGCCTTGAAGCCGGCATGGTGTGGGTTAACACCCACAGCGACAATGTGTTTCCGACCCAACCGTTTGGCGGCGTCAAGCAAAGCGGAATCGGCCTGGAGATGGGCCCTTGGGGCTACATCGCCTCGACCGATGCCCAGACGATATACGAATCCCGCCAGACCGATACGATGTCGAAGCAGATTCACGTCGCCTAAGACCCGCCACCTCGCCGGATCATTCTGCGGCTGGCACGGTTCACCGACCATGAACCGTGCCGGCCACGACCGTTCGTCAAGGCGAACAACGACCCTGGTCAGGCATGATCGGCATGCTGGTGGTGGCCGTGAGTATGGGAGAAATGGATTGATCTGAATGCCGCGCAGGCCGTAGACTTCGGTAACGTAAGACAGCCCTAATACCTGCTTTTCGACCCTTGCAGGTCGAGTCCCACCAAGACCAATGCATGAGGAACGTCGAGGCTTGATTGTGAGGCTGCATGGTCCGAATGGTGATTTGACGCACAGACCACCTGTCTCATTCTTCAAACATTATACCGGCAACCGATAGGCGCTCGTACATGCAAGAATCCGGTTCGGCTCGGTGACAGTTCCCGCTCGTGTGCGAGTACATGTCGCGCCCCTCCGACTTCGTTTATCGGATTTGAATATGCTGATATTCATTTATTCTTGCAAGCAATGGACGCCGCTGCATCGATAGATTTGATCAAGGACCGAACGGTTCGGGTCCTTGATCAAAGGAATTTATAAACCAAGTAGTGCGTCGGCATTGCCGTGGGCAATGCGCGCTTTGTCCGCCGGGGAAACCGGCAAGCTGTTGAGAAACGCGACGCCGGCGCTATTCGTGGCGTATGGATAGTCGACCGAAAACAGGATGCGATCCGCACCGAAAGCCGTCAGCGCAGCGAGAAACGCGGACGTGTCGAAGAAGCCACTTGTCGTGATCCAAACTTGATCCAGGATAGTTTGGGACACGGTTCTCTGTCGTCCAGTTTCTGCTCCGGCCCCGAATGTCTCATCAACGCGTTTGAGCAGCATCGGCAGCAACTCACCCAGGTGACCGATGATCAGCTTCAGTCCCGGGTTCTGATCGAGCGCGCCGGACAGGACGAGGCGAAGAATGTGAATCGCTATTTCGGAATGCCAGCCAAAGCCGGCGTTTGACAGCAGATACGATGACATCTCGCTCGGCAGTCCGCTGTAGTAAGTATCCCGCACTGAACGTGGAGGGGGGCCAGGATGAATATAGAGGGGGCACCCGAGGGACTCGGCACGCGACAGGAGAGGGGCGAACCGCGGGTCGTCTAGGAAAAGTCCATCCGTGGTCCCATTGATGGACGCCCCGCGAAAGCCAAGCTGTTTAACGCACCGCTCCAACTCGTCTGCGGCCGCAGCAGGTTCTTTCATCGGCAAGTGAGCAAATGCCGCGAAACGTTCCGGATTGTTTTTAACCGCAACGGCAAGTCGATCGTTATAATCACGTGCAAAGCTTATGCCTTCTTCTCCGGCGAGCAATTCGGCACCCGGACCTATGACGGACAGCACTTGAAGAGTGAGCCCGGTCTGGTTCATCGCATCGATGCGGCCGTCCTGTATATCGCCCAGAGCCTCGTTGAGAGGTGCCGGGCCCCAATGACCGCTTGACGGTACCCAGCCGGCTTCGACGGCAACCGAAGTCGGTATTTTTTGGGTCATTTCGGGGAGCATGACATGCTCCTCTAAAGCAACGATACGCATAATCTCTTTCCTCCATGAGGCGACGGGAATGTTGAACGACGCGTCGACCGCACTGCTAGTATCGCGTTCGTCAGTGGCGTGATATGCTGCAGAATGACTATTGATATCGAAAAACTGCCAATCGCACCCGCTCGGGCACCTGTGGCCGCCGCTTGGGACGTCGAGTTCGCCACACCCGCGATGGCGTTGGTCGTCGGGTACGACGAGGAATGGGTGGAACTGCCGCTGCACCAGCACGCGAATGGGCAACTGATCGTCGCGCTGATGGGCGCGGTGATGTGTCACGTCCCTGGCTCAATATGGATCGTCCCGACCGGATGTGCAGTTTGGGTACCAGCTGGCCTTCGGCACCGCAGCCCCGCATCGCCGCACTCGCGCATAGGCATCCTGTTCGTTAAACAGGATGCCGCTCGCATGCCCGATTATTGTTGCACGCTGGAGATTACTCCATTGGTAAGGGAGATGGTCTTGCGCCTTGTCGGCACGACTGTCGGAACGGACGCCGATGAGCACGAACTTTGCATGATGAGGGTACTATTGGCAGAACTGGAGCGAATGCCGACGGGCGGACTTAGGCTCCCGGTGTCGTCCCATCCCAAGATGGTGGCGCTCCAGGAGGGTCTGATGGCGGATCCGGCTGACCGCACTACGCTTGCCGGATGGTCCGGTCGGGTGGCGACCAGCGAACGGACGCTGGCCCGCTTGGTCGTGAGCGAAACGGGTATGACGTTCGGCAGATGGCGGCAGCAGTTGCATCTGCTTCTTGCGCTGTCCAAGCTGTCCGACGCAGTGCCCGTACAGCAGGTCGCCGATGCGCTGGGCTACGAGTCCGCAACCTCCTTTATAATAATGTTCCGTAAGGCCCTTGGAACAACGCCAGCGCGCTACTTTGACCGCACTGTTGCCGTTCCGCTGAGCCGGAGAAAGTGAAGTTGCAAGCCGCGAAGCTTAGTGACCCGCCATTTTCTGGCAAATCCTGTCCTTTAAGCGTCGTCGTACCCAGCAGGTCCTTGGGCATCGCTCCAGATGAAACTCGATCGGTCTATCGGGTTCAGAATGAACCTGATAGACACCACGGGCGCCGTCCACACTGTCGGCACCCGCTTGCGCTTTCCGGCCATTTCTTCTGTTTTGAGGAAGCCTTTTTGGTTTTGTCAGAGATTCCCGGCGTTGGAATCCGGCGCATTGCTATCTCCCTTAATCGGACCGCCCAGTGTGGCCTTGAACCACTCGACCACCCGGTCGATGATCGGCGGTTGGTACCAGGTGATATCGCCGTGAGCAGCCCCTTCGACAAGAACGTATTCGACCTTGTCGCCCTTCGTCTTAAGGGCTTCGTAGAGTTGCACGCTTTGGAGGGGCGAAACGAGCGTGTCGGCGCTGCCATGCATGATAAGAAACGGCGGCTTGTTTCCAGCGACATGACCCATAGGGCTGGCCTGCAATGCTTTTTCGGGGTTGCTGTCGATCGACGCGCCAGGGAAATCTGCAAAGGCCGTACCGTTCAACAGCAGCGCCTCGGTTACCGCGGGGGATTGATGCACTTTCTCGATCGCCTCGGGAAAGCCTTTGCCGATCTCCAGAAGATTGGAAATACCGTACATTGTTACAGCCGCCTGGACGTCGGAGGACTTGTCGAGAAACTGGCCCTTGTCAAAACCCTTTTCACCATTTGTCATGCCCATCATCTGCGACACATATCCACCGGCGGAATCCCCGAGCACGCCGATGCGCGTTGGATCGATGCCATACTCGTCGGCATGTTCGCGCAGATAGCGGATAGCCGCCTTGCCATCCTCGACGAGAGCCGGATACTTGTTCGGAACTGTGCGATACTGCGCGGCCGCGACCACGAATCCCGCCTTGGCAAGCGCCATGCGCAGGTCGATGAATTTCTCATGATCTGCGGAAATAAAACCGCCGCCCGGGAAATAGACGATCGCCGGTTTCAGATCGTTGGTCCGTGGCACGAGCAGGGACATTTCGAGTTGAGTAACGGCTCGAAGCTGCTTGATCTGCGTATACACCACACCGCTGATCGCATCGATCTGGCCTTGTGTTTTCTCGACGCGAACAACCTGCGCACCGTCTGCGTAGCCGGGAAGCGCCGTTTGATTGTCAGCAAGGGCAAGACTGCTACTCAGCATGGTTGCTCCCAAAAATAACGTACCACGGACCACATTACGCATCATTTTCATGTCGATTTTCTCCTGCGGAGGAAGGATTAGATTAGGCGTCAGACTGTTGCTGGTAAACTGCGGAACAAGCCTACCCGTCCCAGAGACTCTGCATAGCTCACCGTTATGTCGGTTTTCGCTTCGATGCGCTTTCGACGGTCGTCCAGAATCTCTCTGCCAGCTCCGTCATACGCGACCGTGATCGGATCAGCACGATCTTGACCGGAACCATCCATTTTTCGTCCCCGGCGATTGCAAGTTTTCCTTCTGATTCGAGCTCGGAACTGGCAAGGCTGCGTGGTATCCAGGCCACGCCCTTCCCCTCGAGCGCCAGTGCTTTCAAGACCATTGCCAAATGGGATGTAAACACACGAGCCAGATGCAATTCACTCCCGACGTGGGGCAAATTGGCGGCAAGTATCCGGCCCATTCCTGATTTCTCGTCGAACGATATATGAGCAACCGGGTTAGATGGTGTGCCAGGCAGCCTGTGCACGGGTGCTCCCTCTTTATTCTTCTGCGCCACCGGGAGAAGAACGTCACTAGCCAATTCCACGTACTTGAAATCGGCTTCATGCAACCGAATTTCGCTGTTTGGATGAAAGTGGCAAAGGAGAAACTGCGCCTTGCCTTCCGCCATCATCTTCTCGCACTCATTCATATTGTCCGAAAGAAGCCGGATCGGCACTGTCGCAACGGACGAGCCCAGACTCTGTACCCAGCCGGGAAAGAAGGTGAAGGACAGAGCATGCGTTGCCGCAAACGTGAGGGTCGCGGTTGCAGATCGCTCCTGGCTCAGGTCGTGGGTCGCCCTCTCGATCCTTTGAAGAATATCATTTGCGGCATCCAGCATGATTTCGCCGGCCGGCGTGATCATGATGCGGTGCGTCGATCGGTCGACCAGAACGGATCCGCTCCAATCTTCAAAAGCCTTTATCCGTCGGCCAAACGCGGGCTGCGTAATGTTGCGCATCTCTGCCGCCCTCGAAAAGTTCAGGGTGTCGGCAAGAGCACGCAAATCCAGAAGCCAGGCAGTATCCATCTCATTCCCTCACTTAAGGCACCAATTGAAGCCGAAACGGCATTGGACCGTCAATCGCTTGTTCGCGAATGTTGCTTTGAGGAGTGCCGTTGTTGGAGACGACGGCAAATGGGAGGAAGAAAATGAAGCTACTATCAACCATAGCTGCGTTTACGCTATCAGTCACCCCGGTTCTTGCGGCCGACTACCCGGAACGCAACATATTCATGGTGGTCCCCTACGCAGCGGGCGGGCCAACCGATACCATTGCTCGACTGACCGCAGACGCGATGTCGAAGTCACTTGGCAAACAGATTGTGGTAGAAAATGTTGCTGGCGCCGGTGGAACGATTGGTGCCCGGCGTGTGGCAGACGCGGATCCGGATGGCTATACGATCCTCGTCCATCATATCGGGATGGCGACGGCGCCCGCCCTCTACCGGCAGCTCCCCTACAAGCCCATGGAAGCGTTTGAACCGATCGGACTTGTCAGCGACGCCGCGATGACGGTCATCGCTCGCAATGAGTTTCCAGCATCAACCTTTCAAGAACTTGTCGCCTACATCAAGCAGAACGGTAGCAAGGTCACCTATGCCCATGCCGGCATCGGAGCCGCGTCCCATCTCTGCGGAACGCTGTTCATGTCAACGATCGGAACGCAGATGACGACCGTACCCTACAAGGGGAATGGCCCGATCATGACGGATTTGCTCGGTGGACAGATCGATATGACCTGCGACCAGGCAACGAATACCGTCGGTCCGATCACGCAGAAGCAGGTGAAGGCATATGCGATCACCAGTGACGAAAGGGCTGCCACGCTGCCCGACGTGCCGACGACCACCGAAGCAGGATTGCCGGAATTCAAAGTGGGCGTCTGGCATGGCGTATACGCGCCCAAGGGCACGCCGAGAGACGTCCTGGACAAGCTGACGTCATCCCTTCAGGCTGCAATGGAGGACGCTACCTTGAAAGAACGCTTCGCACAGATCGCCACCCTTCCGGCGACGAAAGAGCAAGCAACGCAGGAGGCACTCCGCACCAAGCTCGACAGCGAAATCAAGCGGTGGGATCCCATCATCAAGGCTGCCGGTCAGTTTGCAGATTAACGCTGGTGGTTCGACTGCGGGGTAAAGCCCGCAGTCGAACGGAGGATTTCCATGGATATCAAGAATGTTGCCGCTTCCGGCACGCTGCTGGCCGTCGGGATCGGGTTCGGCATTTCGTCCGTGTTTACAATGGACGTCGGCTCTGCACTCAGAATGGGCCCGGGCTATTTTCCTCTGATCCTGTCGATCGTCATCATGCTGATCGGCGTCGCTATTGGCATCAAGGCCCTCAGGGACACTGAAGTCTTTCACCCGCAGATCGCACCCTTGCGGGCCCTGATCGCCATTATCATCGCGCCAATCCTGTTCGGCCTGACCGTCCGTGGCCTGGGGTTTGTGCCAGCGGTGGCGATTACCTCGTTGTCTGCCGCAACTGCCGCAACCGGGCAAAAACCGCTTGTCGTTCTTGCCATCATGCTCGGCATCACCTTCTTCTGCCTGGCTGTGTTCTACTATGGGCTCGGGCTTCCCGTCCGTCTCATCGGCCCATGGTTGGGAGTTTAGGCTATGATGGACCTTATCGGAAACCTCGGGCTCGGCCTGAGCGCCGCACTGACGCCCTATAACATTCTCTTTTGCTTCGTCGGAACGCTGCTCGGTACGCTGGTCGGCGTTCTCCCGGGGATCGGACCGACGGCGACGATCGCCATGCTTTTGCCGATCACGCTTTCGCTCTCGCCCGAAACGTCGCTGATCATGCTTGCCGGCATCTATTACGGTGCGCAATATGGCGGCTCGACGACGGCGATCCTCATCAATTTGCCCGGCGAGTCCTCGTCGGCCGTGACGGCTCTGGATGGATACCAGATGGCACGGCAGGGAAGGGCAGGGCCGGCGCTTGCAGCCGCCGCGCTCAGTTCCTTCTTTGCCGGCACCATCGCGACCATCGTCGTTGCCGCTCTAGCACCGCCACTGACCTCGATCGCGCTGAAATTCGGCTCGCCGGAATATTTCGGGCTGATGGTGCTCGGGCTTGCCGCCTCCATCGTTCTTGCTCGCGGATCGGTGCTGAAAACGATCGCCATGGTCTCGATGGGGCTCGTCTTCGGGCTCGTCGGAACGGACATTAATACCGGGGCGATGCGTTTCACGCTCGGCCGGCCGGAACTGGCGGACGGCCTGAATTTCGTCGCCGTCGCCGTCGGTCTCTTCGGGATTGCGGAAATACTGCGCAACCTGGAGACGACAATCGAGCGGACTGCGGTCATCAGCCGTGTTGCCGGTCTCTGGCCAAGTCGCGCCGATCTCAAGGCCATGATCGCGCCGGCGTTCCGGGGCACGCTTCTCGGCTCCGCCCTCGGCGTCCTCCCGGGTGGCGGCGCGATCCTTGCATCGTTCGCCTCCTATGCGCTGGAAAAGAAGATCTCCAAGACACCGGAGCGGTTCGGCAATGGCGCGATCGAGGGCGTGGCGGGACCGGAGGCCGCAAACAATGCCGGGGCGCAGACCTCGTTCATCCCGATGCTGACCCTCGGCGTTCCCGCCAATCCAGTCATGGCGCTGATGATCGGTGCGATGATCATCCAGGGTATCGTGCCCGGCCCGCAGGTCGCAACCGAACAGCCCGTCCTGTTCTGGGGGTTGATCGCCTCGATGTGGATCGGCAACCTTCTGCTCGTCATCCTCAACCTGCCACTGATCGGCCTGTGGGTGAAACTTCTGACGGTGCCTTACACGGTGCTGTTTCCGGCGATCCTCGCCTTTGCCTCCATCGGCGTCTACAGCGTGAACTCCAACACGTTCGATCTCTATGTAATGGCCGCATTCGGCATCTTCGGCTACGCCTTGTCGAAGCTGGATTTCGAGCCGGCACCGATGCTGCTGGGCTTCGTCCTCGGGCCGCTTCTGGAGGAGCATCTTCGACGCGCGATGACGATCTCGCATGGCGACGTCTCCGTCTTCGTCACCCGGCCCATCAGCGCGAGCCTGCTTGCTCTCTCGCTCATGGTCCTGATCGTCGCATTCCTTCCCAACATCGCGAGACGTCGCAACGAAGTCTTCGTCGAGGAAGACTGATCACATTGGAGCATGACTTTGGAAAACAGAACCAACCGCGTCTACAAGATCGCCTCCATTGCCGGAGACGGCATCGGCAAGGAGGTCGTGCCGGAAGGCCTCCGTGTGCTGGAGGCGGCATCGAACAAATTCGGCTTCGAACTCCAGATCGACAGCTTCGACTTCGCCTCCTGCGACTACTACGTGAAACACGGGCAGATGATGCCGGAGGACTGGAAGGCGCAGATCGGCAGCCATGACGCGATCTTCTTCGGTGCGGTTGGCTGGCCGGAGATCGTTCCCGACCATATCTCGCTCTGGGGTTCTCTGATTCAGTTCCGCCGCGAGTTCGACCAGTATGTGAGCCTGCGGCCAGTTCGGCTGATGCCGGGCGTGACCTCGCCCCTCGCGGGCCGTAGCCCCGGCGATATCGACTTCTACGTCGTGCGCGAGAACACCGAGGGCGAATATTCCTCGGTCGGCGGTCGCATCTTTCCGGGAACCGAGCGGGAAACGGTTCTGCAGGAAACGGTGATGACGCGGATCGGCGTCGACCGGATCCTGAAATTCGCCTTCGAACTCGCCCAGACCCGGCCGCGCAAGCGGCTGACATCCGCCACCAAGTCGAACGGCATCTCCATCTCGATGCCCTATTGGGACGAGCGGGTGCAGGAGATGGCGAAGTCCTATCCTGAGATCACCTGGGACAAATATCACATCGATATTCTCTGCGCGCATTTCGTGCTGAACCCGGACCGCTTCGACGTGGTCGTCGCATCGAACCTGTTCGGCGACATCCTTTCGGATCTGGGACCGGCCTGCACGGGCACGATCGGCATCGCGCCGTCGGGCAACATTAACCCGGAGCGGAAATTCCCGTCCCTGTTCGAGCCCGTTCACGGATCGGCGCCTGACATTGCCGGGCAGGGGATTGCAAACCCGATCGGACAGATCTGGTCGGCGGCCATGATGCTCGACCATCTCGGAGAGCATGACGCCAGCGTTGCCGTTATGAACGGGATCGAGACCGTCCTCGCAGACGAACGCCTTCGGACGCGTGATCTTGGCGGGCACGCAGATACTGTCACCTGCGGAAGGGCAGTAGCAGAGACCCTTCAGTAAACGCTTACTGCGCGAACCGCTTGTGGGCGCAACTCAAATAGAGCCGCGATGGCATAGTGGGCGACCATCCCCGCGATCCAACTCAACCTCTGAAAGCGAAGAATGGCCTGCAATAGGGCATTCTTCGGCAAGAGGCCACCAAGAATCAGTGCCGATATGGCATCAATTGAAATAACATATGCATTGGGAAGGGGGTTGTCGTTCCGGTAGTTTTGCCTCAGCCGGCCAGTCCGGCGCTGCAGAGGAGCAGCAAATAGGAGGAGGTCATAATGGCACGTAGGTTGCTAGGACAACTGTATATTCAGGTTCTCATCGGGATTGCCATAGGGATTATCCTTGGTCTCATGTTCCCCGACGTCGCCACGAAGCTACAGCCACTCGCCGATGGCTTCATCAAGCTGATCAAGATGCTTCTGGCGCCCGTGATCTTCGCGACGGTCGTGCTTGGTATCGCCAAGATGGGTGATATCAAGGAAGTCGGCAAGACGGGCGCGCGCGCCCTGATCTATTTTGAGGTCGTCTCGACCATCGCCCTCGTACTCGGCCTCATCGTCGTTAACATCATGCAGCCGGGCGTCGGTATGAACATCGACGCCAACACGCTTGATGCCGGTGCCATCTCGCAGTACCAGCAGACGGCGCAAACGCAAGGCGGCTTTGTCGAGTTCGTGATGAACATCGTCCCGACCACGATGGTGGATGCCTTCGCCAAGGGCGCGATGCTGCAGGTCATTCTTCTGGCCGTGCTGGTCGGTATCGCCCTCGTGCAGATAGGCGAACGTGGCAAGCCAGTCGTTGACGTGCTCGATGCATTCCTCCTGGCATTGTTCCGCATCGTCGGCATGGTCATGCGTCTTGCGCCGATCGGGGCAGGGGCCGGCGTTGCTTACACCATTGGAAAGCATGGTATCGGCACGCTCTGGTCGCTCGGCCACCTGATGCTGGCTGTCTATCTGACGTCCGCCCTGTTCGTCGTATTCGTCCTCGGCACGGTTGCGCGCTGGTCCGGCTTTCCGCTGATGCACTTCTTCCGCTACTTCAAGGACGAGATCCTGATCGTTCTCGCCACCTGCTCATCGGAAGCCGTACTGCCGCGCATGATGGTCAAGCTCGAGCGTCTCGGGTGTAAGAAGTCGGTCGTCGGCCTGGTCCTGCCGACCGGCTACACGTTCAACGCCGACGGGACGTGCATTTACCTGACGATGGCCGCTGTGTTCGTCGCGCAGGCCACCAACACGCCGCTCGGGATCGAGGGGCAGCTCCTGATCCTGGGCGTTCTCCTTCTGACGTCTAAGGGATCGGCCGGCGTTGCCGGTGCGGGCTTCGTGACGCTGGCGGCCACGCTTTCCAGTTTCCACGCCATTCCGATTGCGGGTCTCGTGCTGCTGCTCGGCGTCGATCGCTTCATGAACGAAGCCCGTGCCGTCGTGAACCTTATCGGCAATGGCGTCGCAACCATCGCTATCGCCAAATGGGAAGGCGCCCTCGATCGGGCCACCGTCGAGGCTGTCATCGCTGAACAACGAGGAGAGATTCCTCGCAATATCACGGCTCCCGGCCAGGCGCTGGAAGTCCAGCACTAATCAAACCATCAACCCAAGACATTGAAAGTGGAGATCCAACATGCGTATCGTTGACGTCTGCGAAGTTACCAAACCCATCGCGTCGCCCATCCGTAACGCCTATATCGACTTCTCGAAGATGACGGCCAGCCTCGTCGCGGTCGTGACCGATGTCGTCAAGGATGGTCGACGCGTCGTGGGCTACGGCTTCAATTCGAACGGGCGGTATGGCCAGGGTGGCCTGATCCGCGAGCGGTTCAAGGACCGTATTCTCGAAGCCGATCCGGCGGACCTGATCAACGACGCCGGCACCAATCTCGACCCGCACAAGATCTGGGCGAAGATGATGATGAACGAGAAGCCCGGCGGTCATGGCGAGCGCTCGGTTGCCGTCGGCACCATCGACATGGCGATCTGGGACGCCGTCGCCAAGATCGAGGGCAAGCCGCTTTTCCGCATGCTCGCAGACATGAAGGGCCGGGAAGCGGATCCGAAGGTCTTCGTCTATGCCGCCGGCGGATACTATTATCCCGGAAAGGACAACAGCGCGCTCCGCAAGGAAATGCGCGGCTATCTCGACCGCGGCTACAATGTCGTCAAGATGAAGATCGGCGGCGCTTCCATTGACGAGGACCGGGGCCGCATCGAGTCCGTGCTGGAGGAAATCGGTTCTGAGGCGAAGCTTGCGGTGGATGCAAACGGTCGCTTCGATCTGGAGACCGGCATCGCCTACGCCAAGATGCTGCGCGACTATCCGTTGTTTTGGTACGAAGAAATCGGCGATCCGCTCGACTACTCGCTGCAGGCAGCAATCTCCGAGTTCTACGATGGCCCGATGGCGACCGGCGAGAACCTCTTCTCGCACCAGGATGCCCGCAACCTGCTGCGCCACGGCGGCATGCGCCCGGATCGCGATTTCCTGCAGTTCGACTGCGCTCTGTCCTACGGACTCGTGGAGTACCTCCGTACGCTCGACGTCCTGCGCCAGTTCGGCTGGTCGCCATCGCGCTGCATCCCGCATGGTGGCCACCAGATGTCGCTCAACATCGCCGCAGGCCTCGGCCTCGGTGGCAACGAGAGCTATCCGGATCTGTTCCAGCCCTATGGCGGCTTCCCGGATGGCGTGAAGGTCATTGACGGTCACATCACCATGCCGGAACTGCCAGGCATCGGCTTCGAAGGAAAGTCCGACCTGATCAAGGTCATGCGCGAACTCGCCGAATAATGATGCTGTACGTGGGGGGCGTTCATCTGGCTCCCCACGTCCTCTCCGAAGGATTCCTGTCCATGATTGATGACGTCCGCCAAGCCGCTCTCGACTACCATCGTCATCCAGAGCCGGGAAAACTTGGAATTCAGACGACCAAGCGAATGGAAACGCAGCGTGACCTGGCGCTCGCCTATTCGCCCGGCGTGGCCGCTCCATGTGAGGCGATCGTTACTGATCCGGCGAATGCTCGCTTATATACTGCACGGGGCAATCTCGTGGGCGTCATTACCAATGGAACGGCTGTCCTCGGACTCGGCAATATCGGTCCTCTGGCCGCCAAGCCCGTCATGGAGGGCAAGGCCGTCCTCTTCAAGAAGTTCGCCGGCATCGACTCCTTCGACATCGAGGTCGACACGACGGATGTCGAAGCGTTCTGCGATGCGGTTGCTTTGCTGGAACCGACGTTCGGCGGCATCAATCTCGAGGATATCAAGGCGCCGGAGTGCTTCCTGATTGAAGCCAACCTCCGCTCGCGGATGAAAATTCCCGTCTTCCACGACGACCAGCATGGCACGGCAATCGTCTGTGCGGCGGCGGTTACGAACGCTTTGCGCGTCCAGGGCAAGCGGATCGAGGACGTCCGGCTCGTCACATCCGGCGCGGGGGCGGCCGCCATCGCTTGCGTGGAACTGCTAACCGCGATGGGCATGAAGCACGAGAACATCACGCTAACCGACATCGATGGCGTCGTTCATGCCGAGCGCAATGCATCCATGCTGCCCAATATGCGTCGGTTCGCCCATAGGACCGATGCGCGCAAACTGGCGGATGTCGTCACCGGAGCAGATATCTTTCTCGGCCTGTCCGCTCCCGGCGTCTTCAGGCCGGAATGGTTGCCGTTGCTGGCACGCAATCCGCTCATACTGGCAATGGCCAATCCCAATCCGGAAATCATGCCACATCTGGTAAAAGCCGCCCGGCCCGATGCGATTATTGCCACCGGACGCTCCGACTTCCCCAACCAGGTCAACAATCTTCTCTGTTTCCCCTACATCTTCCGTGGCGCACTCGACTGTCAGGCGACCGAGATCAACGAGGCCATGAAGATGGCAGCGGTCTCGGCCATCGCGGCGCTGGCGCGCGCCGAGCCGGATGAAGCCGTGTCCAACGCCTATGGCGGCGAGGCCCTGCTGTTCGGCCCCGAGCACATCATTCCCAAGCCCTTCGATCCGCGGCTGATCCTCGAAGTCGCCCCGGCCGTTGCCCAGGCGGCTGCCGATACGGGGGTTGCACTGAGTCCCATCGCCGACCTCGCCGCCTATCGACGTCAGCTGGAGCGACATTCCTTCAACTCCACCCAGCTCATGATGCCCGTGTTCGAGGCAGCTCGGCGCGCGCCTAAGCGTGTGGCCTATGCTGCGGGAGAGACGGAACCGGTCTTGCGCGCCGCGCAGATCGTCGTCGATGAACAGCTTGCCCGGCCGGTGCTCGTCGGACGGACGTCCGTCATCGAGGATGGCATCGCCCGGCTCGGCCTGCGGATCCGGATCGGCGAACACATCGAAGTATTCGATCCGACGGTGGACACGGATGTTCTCGTCACGCTGCA